>Ga0307514_10000070_pt1 | contig 269812 bp, 259 predicted proteins | sample 16_EM_MG_FD_203088 | JGI IMG/M metagenome (GOLD analysis project Ga0307514, IMG submission 203088) | Populus trichocarpa ectomycorrhiza microbial communities from riparian zone in the Pacific Northwest, United States - 16_EM | ecosystem: Host-associated > Plants > Roots > Unclassified... | reverse complement strand
GGCAGTGTTTGTGGGTCTCTAATGTTTCCCCCCCCCCCCCCCCCTGCGCCCCCTGCAGTTTTTAGGACAAGGGCCATTGTCTTGTGGTGTACCATGAGTGACTCCAAAACCGCCAACAAGCAATCGAGTCATTTGGCCAATATTTTCCAGCTCCAACTCTCCGCCTGGATCTCCTTCCGACGCAGCTGGGAGACCCCTGAGTAGCCTCCGACAGAAACGATTACAGCTGCCAGCAGAACCGCGGAATATAGATGGTGCAGGGATCATAGACTTGCCCCAATTGCCGGAGATATCATATTACAATTAAGATGCTGATGATGAGAGTGATTGTTCCTCAGACTCGGGCAGTACAGAGGGCGAACTGCCAATCTGCCTGAAGCAAATGGTGATCTCCTTGAAGCAATTTGCCAAAGGGATGGGGCAGGCCAATTATAGTGCGTTCAACAAGTGGAAGAAAGTATGGGTGGCTCGGTTTCTGGCAAAGAATAATAAGTCCATTATCTGGGGGCAGAACCATTTGAAACAGATTCAGGATGAACCCATGCACTGGGAGACAGCTGTGGCAGATGTTTTGGAGACATTTGAAGACTGGCTGCCATTAGTTAGTTTCTAAAATGCTGATTGGATTCACTGCCAGTGGGTTGAGATGTTTTCAACGAACTGTGTAAGCGAAATTGAAATGGTGAGAAAGAAGGGATGCGAAGGTCATAATCGACCAGTGGTGCATTTGGGAGAGCAGGTCGGTGAAAATGTGAGTAGTAACCTCCCACAGTTGGCAAATACAACATTAATGGTTGTGATTTGCTGGGTGTCGAATGGCAAGCATTTCATTCTATCCCCCAAACAACTTCAAACCTCGTATACTGATGAGAGCAACTGCGAGGGGCTGGTTGAATTCATTCACAAAAACGGATACCCGAATGCACCATACATTCTAAAATCGATAAGCAAGTATCCATTGGAGCGGGACAAATTGGATGATGAGCATATGGAATTACGTACGCATGGGCATATACTCAACGCCTTGATATATGGCCAGATTTCGTACAACTATTGCTGTGAAGATGCTTTCAAGTTGAATCTTGGACACAATGTGCAGAATTTTGTAGTTGAAATGATAAGAGCTACAGCGAAGGAGATTGCAAAGCACATAATTTGACCAGGAAAGGTAATCCCAGTAAGCCTTATTAAGACTTCACATGCACAACAGCAATTCATTTTACAGACATTAGAAGGTTCTGAAGCGGGTGGATGGGAGAAGGTAGAGGAGTATGGTGGGCAAGAGAATGATACATGCATTGATATAAGCTCTGATTAAAAGAATAGAATTGATTGTATTGCATCCATATAGATTTGTTCCAATGGTTGCTTGTCTGTGGAATATCTAACATAGGGATGAATTTTAGGAGTGAAAGAATATGAGCCCTTGTGTGTAGCGAATATCTGACCAACTGAAAGTGATCATTGAGGACGAAAAGAATACATACTTTGGTGCAAGAGAGGTTTGGGAGCAAGTGGTGGATGGTGAGTAGGTTCTCGATCAAGAAAATACGTGCCCAGTATTGAATGTAATTCACAATGCAATGAACAACAAATTTGAACTTGACTGTCTTGATTAGGCAGTCAGATTGCTGAATGGCCATCCGATTTGCCAATCAACAGATAACTGTGTTTCAGGCCACAGATATTCAATCCCAGGTCTGACTGGAATCAAGTGTCTGGGTCGCCAGGTTTGGGCCATATGGTTCATTGTGAGGATGTGGGTTCGGGATGCTGATATGCCAGGAGCACTGGTGGTAGACGAAATTGGTCTTGGTCAGACTTTCACCTCAGTGGCAGTAGCAATGACATCTAAACTGCTGACTGAGATAGTTCTAATGGGGTTGCCGTTGTTGATTGTGTGGGGGAATACGCATGATGAATTGGGGGAATATGGCACAGAATGAATTTCCAGGAATAATCAGTGAAGAACAGCAATAGTGTCCATTGCGGAGATAGAATTCAGTGCCCTGCTGCCTTTAATAGATACTGACAACTCCACCACAGGGGCATCCAGCACTTACATCAGCCCTGGAACCAATCTACCCGGATTGGCAGAGATATTCAATTGAGTCATTGATGAAATGATATATGACACCGAATTTAAATTCGTAAACGTGTTGCATACGTAATATGTCAATCTCTCTCACCAGGATTTGAACACCAGTATTGACAAGCCTGAAAACTGATGGAATATCCACCATGTTTCATACGATACCTTAACATCCAGAGCGAAACCATGACGTAATGGCACACACTCCTACTTCCATCGTGTTTTGGGATATTTATGAGTCTCATTGGTAAATGACTAGAAACAGTATCAGCTGGCAACTTGTGATGAATGCGACAATTGGATACAGACTTCAAGCCACTGCAACGCCGTGATTCCATTGACTCTATGACAGGTGGTATCAGACGATATGGCTGATTCCAGGTGCACCTGAAGATCCAGTGGATGAGACTGTGGTGGCTGAGCATGGTGCTGAGGCATTGTATTCCGCTGTGAAGAGTTTGATGCATGCTATCAGGACTGAAGAGGAAGAAGCTCAACTGGATGCAGTGCACTGAATGATACAGATTGCAAAGTCTTGGACAATAAGGTGGTGGTTAGAATCGAAATTTGCCAATGGGAAACCACCTGTCCGGATACCAACAGAAAATATACACCGCATTGATCTCAAGTGGACTGATGAAGAGTAAGAAATTCGATGATGCTGGTGGAGATGTACACGTCACAGGGTGCTTCAGGAACAGGGAGGGTTCATCGTACATCAGCAAAATGTATTTTAGTCCCTTGTAGCTTCCAGAAGTGTCTGAGTGGATGAAGAGTGTAAACTTAGATGCGTCAATGTCAGGAAAGTATTGGACCATAGGAGGGCATTCTGGCCGGCCATCAGAGTAACGGTGATCTCTGATGATTCTTACAAGACAACGATGGGAGTGATTGTGATAAGTTTGGAAACACCTCGGTGTGCCAGAGAGAACTTTGGGTGCACCAGGAACCGCCCGGGAGCGCAGGTGACACATCTGAAAGCACCGACAACTGCCCTCGGATTGCCGGCGACAAGTCTGGTACCACCTCGAATCACAGTAGAGTATTCTGGGGAAAACATCTTTGGAAACGCTGCTGGTATGCCTGGAAATCATTGCTACTATCTATAGTTCAATGATTGTTAAAACTCATGTATTCAAATTGTATTCTCATCTATATATCTCTGGATCAATGTATCTATGTGTCTATATAGCTACTCATCTATACACAATATATCTGGACTAGCTGCAGGAGGTGCTTAAGGGCCATTCGAGTTGCACCTGAAAATGACGATTGAGTGAACTCAGAGATACACTCCGATGGCGTGATCTAGCGAGTTTGAAGTTGCACTTGGAGGCTGTACTTCAGCTTATTTGGAGATACACTGAGAGGCCGTGATCTGGTGAACATAGAGATACACTCCGAGGTTGTGATCGAGTGACTTTGTAGACGCACTGTGAGGCTGTGATCGTTTGTACTTGGAGGCCATAATCCAGCAAGTTTGGAGACCTGCTCGGAGGCCGTGATCGAGCGAGTTTGAACATAAGTACTTGGAGGCCATGATGGTGCGAACTTGGGGGCTATAATCAAGCAAGCTTAGAGGCCGTAATCACACAAGTTCAGAGATACACTTGGAGGCCATAATCATGCAACCTGATAGGCTGCATCATGGGAGTTTGGACGAGTACTTGAAGGCAGTTGATGGATGGCGTGCCGGGTGTTGAGACTGTTTTCATTAGTTAGTTAACTCGCAACTGTGAGAAAGTGACAATGCGAATTTATCTTTGAGCTGTCATGGAGGGCTGGCTGATGGCAGTCGATTGCATAGGGAGGCGCGGTGGACGCGCAAACACCATTCTGTGGACAACTTGTAATTGTGAGAATGAAGGGAAGACAATCAAACTTGGGTGGAAGCTGTACTTGGTGTGTGCTGAACTGGGTGTATGCTGTACTCAGTTTATGCGGTACTGTGCATGAACTCATAATCATAAAACGGAGAAGTGGAGAGGGATGACCTAACTTTGTATTCCCCGATGGTGGTAAAGTTGTGGACAAGAAAGAGAGAGTTAGGGGATGACGATGAGAATGATGTGGAGAATCTGAACGGCTATGAGATATGAGGGGTATGACTCGCCTGATTGGGTTCGGAAGACCTCGTATTGGTGCAATTACCCGCCAGATCGTGATTCATACCTGCCGCATTGGGAATGTTCAATTGACTTGCACATGAAATTCTGTTAAGTCAAAGTTTCTCATGATGATTTCCCCCATACCCTCCCATCTCTCTCTTTCTCGTCCTCAACTTGACCATCACCTAACAACACGAAGTGATGTCATCGCTCTCTATCCCTCAATACCAAGATCAATAGTTAACACCAATCATTGCATACACCAAGTACAGCATACACTGAGTACAACATACACCAAGTACAGCATACACCGAGTACAGCATACACCGAGTACAGCATACACCGAGTACAGCATACACCGAGTACAGCCTACACTGACTACAGCATACACTCAGTGCTGCATACACTGTGTACTGCATCATCCCAAAATCAACTGTCTCCGGCACCCTGCAAGTCTCTCATCTCATGGCAGACCATATTGTTCTCAACTCTCTACACTCCCTCAATTACGAGTTGCCCAATGAATTGTGTATTAGCTCCTGTCATGACTCCCTCCCGAACTACCGCCTCCAGATTGAACGCCTCCAAGTACTCCTCTAATTTCACTCGATCATGGCCTTCACGTGCATCTCCTAACTCGCTTGATCAATGACACTTAGTGTTTCTCCAATCTCGCATGGTTACAGCCTCCAAGTTTACACGATCCCAACCTCCAGGTGCATCTTGAAAGTCGCACGATCATGGCCTCCAAGTGCATCTCCAAACTTGCCCGATCACAGCATCCAAGTGGATCTTTAATCTCGTTTCATCATTGCCTGCAACTGTATCTCTAAACTCTCATGATTATGCCCTCCAACTTCGCAAAATTGCAGCCTCCAAGAACATCTCCAAACTGGAGTGATCACAGCCTCAAAGTAGATCTCCAAACTCGCTCGATTACGGCCACCAAACTCGCTCGATCACTGCCTCGAAGTGCATCTCTATGCTCACTGCATCATGGTGTGATGAACCGGTGGAGCTAGATGGCAGAATGCGTATCATAAACACTCCCCTGCACCTTCCATGGCATCAGAAGCGAATTTGTGAGAAACAGCGGTTGTAGCTCGAGGAGCATAGGAAGTGGGTGGGAGGATTTGAAGGGATACCTGTCCATGATGAACCACACATATTGGGTGGATTTATAAATGCTTGGCAAGAGTGCATATGAAACCACACAAATTGCATGGATCTTTGAAAGGTCAGCAGGTGTGCCTGAGAGCAAGAGCTGTGAATGATAGAGTGAGTAATATGTATAATGGGATGATATCAATCTACCCCGGGGTCTCTATAATATATACTGCCTGTCGCTGAGTCCATCTCCGTGATCTCTGTATCCCCGGATATATATATATTGACAGACTTAGATAATACGTGCCATATTATGACATAGCGAATAGTTTGACTGTAACAAAGACCAATATGATCAATGAAATGCCTTGTGGTTATTGAACCCTATGAACTACTGGTGTGAGAATTTGGCACCAAGTCTCACGCAGAGCTTGTGTAAAGGTCTCAGCTGGTCTCAATGTCTCCCGCAGACCTGCAATGAGATCGCAGCAGCTCCAAACTTTGACTATTCTAAATGATGAATCTCATAGCATCCTGAATACACCGCCATCACTCCAGGTGCTTTCACGAGCTTCTGAGAATGCTTTTGCAGAGTCTGGGAGTTCTTTGCAACGCTCCATGGGGGGGTTGAGCGTCTGGAAGTACTTGGAAGTACTGGTGAGGGCTACCAGTGTGTCTGGAAGGTTTGCGTTTGGCTTCTCGACCGAATTCCATCTTGCTGATGTAGCGGCTAGCATGTCTTCTGTTAGTGTTGGGAGACACTGACAATTGCAACATTATTTCTCGACAATTGGACAATGCATGGCCATTTGGCACTTGCAGTATATGTCTGAATTTCCGTTTGCTGAGAGAGACATTTCTGCCAATGTGCATCAACGAACCTGCAGAGTATTCCGAATCTGATGAAGGCTATGCATCAAGCGACACACTGCTCCCAGAAGAGAGAAATGAAAATGCACTCCCCACTGTACCTCCTACACAGAAAGTGGTACTACTTTCTCCTCTTCCTGGCCAAGTTCGTCATATGAAGTGGTGGCTAACCTAGTATTTTGCGAATCATATGGATATTTTCCACATGTATGCAGAAATGGGCAATAAAGAATGCACAAAAATGAAGCTCAAATTCCAGCATTCCTAAAATCTCTCTGTATTCGTAAATATACCCCATGTGGGCAGAATTGGCCCAAATCTTATAGGTGCAAACGATGCAGTAATTACACTGAAATTTTGGTTATTCAATAAGCAGTGGCAGGCATTTCCATGAGTTATCTGGCTACGTTAAAACTAGTGTTAGCAACGGTTCCAGGTTACCCAGCGGTGGTCTGGGTTGGAACCGACCTTCCGGCCCCGGTTGGGGTCATGAATGGTGAAGGAACCCGAACCAGCTGACTGGTGCCAAGTGGTTACCCAAACTGGACATAAACCTGGAGGTTTTTGACCAGGTTGGACCTGGTATACAGTTCCACATTACAGTTCCTACTATGTTGGCAGTTCATTGGCTGCAACTAAGTCTTTGGGTTCTGTTCGTATCATGGCATGGTCAATATGTACATTGTGTAGCTATAGCAGCTTTTTCACCTTCTGTATTGAGATTTGCGATCTGACCAATATTCGTTGCATCCCTGTGAAATAATGCCAGATGTGATCCTAAATTGGCGGATTTTTGATAGTGACTGAACGAATACTGGTCGCATTGGAAATCTGAATGAGGAAGGTGAAACAGCAGCTAATACTGCACAATTTACATATTGATCATGTCACGATTCATTCAGAACTCAGATACATCATTGTAGGCAAAGTTTTGCTGTTGAAATGGAAGGTTGTTGGTGGTAAAACCAGCTCAATTGCAACAGTCTGGGTTGTCATGTAGTAAACCCCATTACCATGGTGCCGTTCCGGGTTGCAACCGGACCCAGAACTGACCCAGTAATTTGAACCTGTTGCTAACACTAGGCAAAACAGAGTTCCACACAAATGGTAACTGAATATGAGTCCTGGTGGCTATCATAGCCACCAGAGTGATCTTCACCAACACTCTTGACTGACCCAAATGAGAGTCCTCTATGGATTGATGAGTTGACCAAAGGGCCACGAGATCAATTATTTACCTGATTCTGGTGTCTCGTGAGAACCATACCAACTGGCTGACTGAGAATGGAGATAAATTGTACTCTGATAAACCATCCATCATAGTGTTTTAGGACACTTTTATCAAGGTATGCCTCTTTGGACATTCAAGCAATATACTCTTCTTAACGAATTCAAATAGTCAAAAATGTCGTTTGCAAGGCACACTATACTGCATGAATCAATCCATTCTGTCTGCAATTGTGCTGTGAATCAAAGTTCTGATGTTACAATTGTTGTGTCTTAAATCCGATCTGGCTACAGTAGGACTGCATTGGTGTTCATGATTATAGTTAATGAGCAATATGAAATGAAGTCAATTGATATGCTACATTACTATTTCCCGCTGCTGACCTATCACATAATAAATAGTAACAGGTGAATTTTGAAAATGATGCAGCAAAGAACTTCACATATTCCTCTGTGAGATGTTTGAGGTGCACCAGAAGTCTGAAGCCACATACACATTTCAAATCAAAACGCTGGAAAAGGTATAATTCAACCACTTTCGGGTGCACCGGAGTCTCTTCAGCATATCTCTTCAGTATCGTTATGACAGATTGCGTACTATATATCCGCCAATCCCATTGAGCAATAAGACAGCATAGGCTGTATTCAGTACTTATATTAGAGTATGCGACACGGCTCGCTTACTTGTGGCAAAGCAGTAGCTTTTGTTAGCACATGATCGATATTCAGGTGCACCAGATCATCACCGCCACTTATCATTATGACCGATTGATCACCACATATTTACCAGTCGCTTTTGCCATCAACAAAGTCCCAGCGATATCAAGTCCCTGTGTCAGGATATTCATGGCACAACGGCAGCGGTTGCTGGCCTATGGCCAAATTGTGGTGCACCGGAGAATTCTGTGCATATCATTGTGATAGATCCATCGCTGCATGTTCGCCAATCTGATATGGCAATACAAACAAACTCGGCTATGTTGAGTACTTGGGTCAAAATACAAGTCATGCAGTCACTCATTTGTGGCAAAGCCGCAGCTTCTGCTACCAAATCATTGAAATTCTGCCCCATGGCTGATTCACATTCCAGGGAGTTGGAATCGGAGACATGGCTCGGGTTGTCTTGGCCTAAGCTGCAGCTTTCGCTGCTGGGTATTTCCAGGCCGAAGATTAATGTTCAGGCACAACTGAGATCTGCCAATCCAGTCCAGAATGAGCTTCTCGGATATATATAAACAACATTGACAAGTTCCAACTCATTATGGATGTATCATTTCAGCCCTCGCACGCCTCAAGTGCGACAAATAAGCCACCGAAGTGCATGTTCCCCAGCCCATACTGCAGTTTATACTGTACTTTGCTTTATTGGAATCATGTTTTCTTCAACTTTGAATCAGGGGACACCGTGCATAAAAATCTATCGAGACACTTCACCTTGAGATGCAGGCAGCTCATCCCGCTCCACTTTGGCTAATATCTGAATCTATCCTTGATTGGCATGTGACAGCCACCACCAACATGACTTGAACGTTCAGCTCCATGTCAACTGCCCATTGGAGGATGGTTGCCTCTGCACAACTGCACCATAAATGCACAGACCTGGCCAATTAGTAATCACACTTAACTCCATATTAACTAAGTAGTATGTATGGACAAATGCTTTCAAATTCTAAAATAGCTTCTGAACTTTCCGGCTCTGGGAAAAGAGCTGCAGCTCAAGAGTGAGAAACTCCAAGAAGTGATTCTACTCAGCGGACTCTGCAAGATAGCTGGCAACTCCCACTCACCCATGAACCTCACTTACTCAAAGAGGCCTAAGTTTTCAACGCTTAGAATAAAGACTTAACTGTGTTCTGACTAAATGTATGTTTGGGTCGCCAAAACTCATATCTGAAATTGGATTATGTAAACCGAATTCCATCGAGAAAAGTTTGGAGACAGAGAATCATGAAAGGTCGAGTTATGACATGACAGCTACGAAGAGTGGAATTAACTTTCAGTGTAAAGTGACCCTGCAATTGTCAGCCATTGAATCCATGCATAACCATTCAAACTTCAGTGCACCTCAATTACCCAGAACTGCCTACATGCAATTATCATTCCTCTGCCCACCGTGAAATTGGCGTCTCACTATACATTCATAGCATTGTAGTATATAGCTTTCAACCCCAACATTTATTTTAAGTCAAGATGTTGGTTTTGGGATTCATAATGAACGTTTGGTTTAAGGGTGTGTGATTCACTACATACTAGGCACAAAATCGGAATGTGAGCGAGTATTCATGACCTATTTGTTAGCGCTCTTGGCATTGACGAGTGCTTGAATCAATCAGATTACCCCTGAATTATCCATTGTACCTTACCATTCCTTCCCAATGTCTGGATCCCCTTTGTGTATCAAATTCTCTCCCTCCGCCAGTAACTGCAGCATTGTTGTGAGGGAGATTCTGCAGACATGGCCCAGATGAACATATAGAAGGGATGTTATGCTAACGATATTGCCTTATTGACCGCGAAGTTATCTACAGCATCCTAATTCAACAGAATATCATGACAACACATGTGGCCCATCTGGCAGACATACCACATATGGGGATACCACATACGGAGATACCACATATGGAGATACCACATTCCGCGATGCCACATACCGAGATATCACACACAAAGATATCACATTCCGAGATACTACAATCCGCGATATCACATTCCGAGATGCCACATACCAAGATACCACATACCGACATGCCACATACCGACATAACACATACCGACATACCACAAACCGACATGCCACATACCGGCATACGACATACCGACATACCACATACCGACATACCACATACCGACATTCCAAATACCAACATGCCACATACCGACATACTACATACCGATATACCACATACCGATATACCACATACCGACATACCACATACTGACATACCACATATCGGGATTCCACATCCTGACATACAACATACAGAGATACCCTAAATGGAGATTCCAGAAACGGAGATTGATATTCCTCCTCGATTGATGGCAAGCTCAATTATGAATAGTTGCTACTCAGCCGGCACTCCCAAGGTCCCAAATCTATCGAGTTCTGCAGATTTTCAATGCTACCTCAATTCTATGCCAGGTGGTCAGCTCAAATGCTTGAACTTTCACGCATAATAACAACATTTAGAGAAGTCATACTGAGGGGCTCATGTTGTGATTCAGGTTCTCAGTAGTCACTTTGTAGCCAGCACGAAGGGTTAGTGAATGTCGTGAGATTTATTATCTATGTGTGTTGGCTTTAGCCAACCTCCAATTCTTGATTCTTACAGAGTATTGTAGATAGGAGTTGCTAACATTTTGCAGTAGAAATCCATCCATTCCAACGCACCTGACAACAGCCCAAATTGCAACTGTGGACTGCTGTCCACGATATAGTTATGAACTATTGAAGTCATCTCTCCAGAACCCTTTCAAGGCTCACCTCAACTTGCATCTTCTTCGGCTATGTGAAAATTCATGCTCTATATTTCCCATTGTTCTATTGCACTTAATCTGATATTTACAACTTATACACTGTCTCCCACGTACCCTACATTCTATCTTCATTACACCATATGGAACCAATGACCAGCCAGGTGAAAAATCACTATTCAGTGAAGAATTAAGAAACACACCTAGAGAGAGCACTCGTATTCATGAAAGCAGCCAAACTTCATTCTCCATCAATTGTTTGCCTTCCAATTATCTGCCTTCATGCATCCGTATTGAAGATATCTAATATCCCCAATCTCAGTAATGCATCGGGATGAAGATAGTGATCAGGTGATCGCTGATAACAAAAGTGAGGACACTGGAGAGTCCACCAGATGATCTGACATCAAAAAAGACATTTTGCATTATTGACAGGAAGTCTTCCATCCAGGACAGGCGCACTGGGACGAGTTGTTACGAAATACAAGGGTTCTACTACTAAGGAAACAGAGCCGTACCGAAACTGTCATTGCATGCCCACTGCTTCCAAATTCCCGAAATCCACTTGTGGCAATGGCACCACCACGGCCCAACTGCCAAAAGTCAGCCCTCCTCATCATAGTATTGCAGTCTGACTGTGCACCATCCAACCGCGCACTGGTGATACCCTACAAGTCTAGTACAGACCAGAATACTCCGAAACACAAGGCCAGTAGTGACCTGAATGTTCCCCAACACCACAATGCTACTTTTGAGGGTGTGAAAAGGTTCATGGAGACAAGTGTATGCACAAAGAAACCTTGGCCAATATTGTCCAATGACAAGTACTTCACAGTTGAAGAACCATGGAAATTAGCCATTGAAGCCCAGGGATGTCAGTGGGCATTATCAGGTGCACCAATAGGTAGATCATTGGTGTGTCAATTGCTTGGTGGTCCATCTCTCATAATTGATCTGCAAACACGAGATACTGTTAGTTTCCAATTCTGTATAATACCCCTGTCAGCCTTACAGATATTGTCTACCCCCGATAATATACATAGTTGAAATTGAAGATTAGTACCCTTCGAGGATGGTTGGCAGATAGCACACATCAAACTGCTCTCCATAGTTACTGGTTTCATTTGAGCTTCGATATTAATCTTCAGGTCAAGGTTATGTAGCTTCTGTTTGATGATGCTGACCTCTCCAAGGGGCTCGATGATGAGAAATCATGGTTCCTCTGAATGGAAGTACTCAATCTAATACTACGTCTATTTCTCTTCACCGCCAATACCTTCGGGCACCAGCCTCCAACATCCCAGTGTTTCCAGCCTGTTGCTCCACAGACTTCAGCGCTGGCCACTGCAGCTATTCATTGCGCGCTGCCTGAATTTGCGTGTGCAAAGAAGGCCACAGTGATGTTTTCAAAAGATGAATATCGAGGTACATTTGGCTCATCCCCTGTGACACATGTTCATCTGGATGCCATTGCACTATCAATCACACAACTGATGGCCAGCTCATACCCCCGCCACCACTCTGCTGCGTAGTGTTACGAAAAGTTCCAGGTCACCCGGCTGCAGTCTGGGTTGGATGCGATCACAATGCCCCGCACTGGGTCAGGGACCGCCAAACAACCCGACCAGGGTGACAACTGCCGGGTTGTTACCCAGACAGGACATTTACTCGTGGATTTCCGGCCGGGTTTGTACTGGACCGCAGTTTCAGCTTTCCTGATCCTACATCTTTGGTAGCAATTTAGTACGGGAGTTCGGATCGTATCGTGACATGATCAGTATGTAGATTGTGCAGTTCTAGTCGCATATTCACCTCCCGCTTTCAGGTTCGCAATCCGACTGATATTCATCGAGTCGCAGTGAAAAAAAAAGTTAAGTTTTAAGTGATATTAGGGTGTTTTCGATAGCGACTCAATGAATATTGGTCGGATCACAAATCTGGGATTGGGAGGTGAAAGAACGGCTAGAACTGCACAATCTACATACTGATTTTGTCACGATACGATCAGAACTCAAATCCTTCATTGGATGCAAAGTTGTGATGTTGAAATGCCAGGTTCTTGGTGGTAAAACCAGCCCATTTCCATTGGGCAAGGTTTTTCGTGTGGTGAGACCTGTTGCCACGGTCCTGTTTCAGGTGGAACCAGAAACAGAACCGACCCAGGAATCTGGACCCGTTGCTAACACTACCTCTGTGACGCTAGCCTGATGTCATCGATGCTCCTCGATCCTTGTTGGCGCTTCTCAGACAAGATTGAAGCTCTGGTAGTTTGTTCCGCAGTCAATTCCTCCTCTTTCGGTGCTCCTTATTCCTCTCTATCTGGATTGGTGCTCCTCAATCTCATTTTGCACTGTGTCCCCCCACTTTCCGTACTCCTCTGCCTGGGATGGGAGCTCCTTGTTTCCCACCCCAGCTAAATAATGCATTGCACACTCCTTACCCACCCTTTGGCAGCACTTCTCTGCCAGGATTGCACTCCTCAATCCCAATCGGTTTACCCAACCTACATTGCCGCTCATTGATTTCATCCTGCACTCCGTACCCCCCCCCCCCTGCCTTTGAATGCTTCACAGCTTCAATTTGACCTTGTTCTTTTTCATTCCGTGCCTCTCCGTCACCTTGTTGATATACAGCACTCCGCATCAGGTGCACCTCTTTTTCTGGTAGTTGTTATCATTCCTTATCAGAATGTATAATTGCCTTTCAAACCCCCATTTACCTTCGTAGCTAGCTAATATCTCATTGCAACTTTGTTTGATGTCACAAATCAAGCCAAACAATGTTGAAATTACATTTCATCCTCTCGCCAGAAACGAATAATCAGCAAATACAAGGAGTGCCTCCAGCTTTGTTGCACCATTGATGAATTGGATGTTCCTGCTTTTGTTGGCTCCGCTGAGATGCGAGATATACTGGATGACAACGAGACCATGTGAGATTGATTTCATCTAATCGTGTAGTCGAGTTATTGTTTCGGTGTACCTGCTTTTGTGTTTGAATCACTTGCCTTGTAGTTTGGTTTCCTTACTGTTGCGAGGCAAAAAATACAATGTTGAAGAAGATGTCAGCTAGTATGATTCAGAAGTGATAATGAACAACAATCCATGCATCGTATTTGCTGTTGAGGAAGATCCATTGCTCATGTAATGCTGAAAGTCGCAGATACCACCTGCAGTCCCCAACATGATGATCCATAAGATCTCAGCCATCTCTCAGAGTGTGTTTGTGATTCCTGCATTAGTTCAGTGACAATGCCAGGTGCACCCTAAGTTCTCTCTGGCACTCCGACGTGCTTCCAAGCTTATCACAATCACTCCCATAGTCCTTCTGTACCAGTCAGCAGAGATCCCAATCACTACTGTACCAGTTATCAGAGATCCCAGTTGCTCTGTAAGGCAGCCGGAATGGCCTCCTAGGGTCTGATACCCTCCTGAAATTGACGCTTCTAATTTTACACTCCACATCCTCTCAGACACTCCGGGGGGCTTCCAGTGACTAAAATACATTTTGCAGATGCATCTCAAGATTCTTTCTGAATTGGCCAAGTGATGTGCAATTCCACAAGGGGAGCTACAGAGTCACATTGCTTGGTGGTTCAAGACATTTGCTGACTTCACAGGCAACTTCGATCACAACCAGTATATCAGTCATCTCCATGATGCAAAATACATCCCGTAAAACACAGAAGTATTTCCGCTGTTGTCTGTTCAATACCACAAGCCGGCAGTTCATATGGTTCGTTCCACAGGGCCCGCAAGGTTGAGAACACATCAGCGTCGAAGCCTTGATAGATTGCAGCTCTGGATGGGGATCAGTCCGGATAACCACTCTATGTTGACTACTGCACTCATTTCTGAACAGTTGATGAGTCTTTCCGTTGTCGAGGATGTTGAACCGAGCATTAAAGTGCTTCTTGCTGTGGTTCAGATATTTTCAACAGGGCTGATAGAGTGGACTGCATGTATGGTGTTTGTCAAGGAGCAACATCCACCTCTGATGCAACCCTTCCATGATGGAAACTACCATCATTAGCCTCTTTTCAGCGTCGGAAATACTCAAATTGCCTCTATCAGCAAAATCCAATGAGTGGTACAGCGTCTTCTGCTGACGCCACAGCCAGATAGCATGTGGTGGCACTTGAGCAACACTATTGACTTCAATTCTTTCAATTTGTTGTAGTTCTGGATTATTCGACTCAATGCTTGAACAAATCATTGCAGCGATATATAGAATTCTGATGAGTGTTCATTCCGAATTGTTGTTACAGGAGTTGGGCACGCTTGCGTATAATGATTGTCTCATGGGATTAAGCACATAATAATGTCCTTCAAATCAGTGCAACAGTTCAACAAACTGTCGAAACGATTATAATCTACAGGACCAACATGAAGGAAACATGTACAGTAAATTCAATTAATGAACTGGACAAGTTTTGGAAATGTCATGATGACATGATTACATCATTGAATGCCTCTAAGCATGGTGGTAGATTGCAAATAAGTTGCTCGGAAGATTTGTGGAGAATGTGGAAAAGGATCTGTGGGTGGTATTTATCTTTGGAAACCAATTTTGCATTTGGCTGATGCAGAGTCTCACAGAGCAAACATTCCTCTGAATGAATATTCATATGAGCAAAATCTTTTCGCCAAATTGGTTTGTGGTTCCTGCATTGGTTCAGTAACACTTCCAGGTACACCCAAAGTACTCTCTGGAGCTTCAACATGTTCCCAAACTTATCACAATCACTCCTGTGGTACTTCTATACCAGTCATCAGAGACCCCAGTTACTTCAAAGGCTGGACTGAGCGCCCTCCTAGTGTCTGATACTCTTCAGAAATTGACAGTTTCCAGTATACATGCCACATCCGGTCAGATACTCCTTGAGACTCCCAGTGACTAAAATCCATTTGTCTGACAAAGATCAGATGGGAGGTGCCACAGATGCTGATGCTCGATGCATTGGTTAACTCATGGTTAGGCTAATGTACCATAATAGACATCAATGCAGTTTGTCATGGGATACCAGATGCAAGATCAGATGCTAGTTGGAGGTGGGTGACAGTCAATTGTGGAGTAATGCTGTGTACAGTGCATGCTGTGAACGGTGTATACTGTGCTCAGTGTCTGCTGTATTTGGTGTATGTCGTACTCAGTGTTGACTATTGGTCATAGTATGGAGAGATAAACTGGAATTACATAACTTTGACTCCTCTTGTGATGGTAGAGTGGTGCATGAGAGAGGGAGAGATGAGAATGAGGATGCTAATCATGTGGGATGATACAACAGGATGTGAGAAATTGGGAGTATGACCTGTCAAATTGTGTTTCAAATACCACTTATCAGTGTATCAGATGTTGCAACTACCATATCAGGGACAGTAAATTGACTTACGCACTAAATTCTCTTAAGGTGGTGTTTGTCATAATGATTTTCTCTTTCTCTTCTTATCTCTCCCTTACTCATCCACAACTCTACCATCACAGGAGGACGCATAGTTATGTCATCCTTCTATATCTCTCCATGCAATCATTACGTGTTATCACCAAGTACTGTAACATCTGAAGACGAAATGTTTCTCGCTCAGAGCCAGTCTCCGATTATTCTAACCATGCTATCAGCAAAATTTAAACAAGTCGGGATACTGTACACAAACTTCCAAGTCACCCCAGTTGACCTCACATGTATTCCTTAGTTTCAGATGCTCCCAGGCCCCCATGAAGCTCAGCAAGCTGCTCTCAGACTATGAAAGTGCATTCTGATGTGCTCCTGAATGGACCTGCAGTTGTGGAGGCGGATACCGATTTCTATGAGATTTGACTTGGAGCATGGTCAATAATGGGAGCAGCTAAGACTGCTGTGCAGGTCTGCAGAAGACTTCGAAAGTAGCTAAGATTTTTTCCCTGCTCGGTTCGAAAACTTGTGCCATATTCTCACAGCTGTGATTGGATGGTTTCATATCCTGAACACATTTCATCCATTGTATTCTTATCTATTAAAGTCACAAAATTTGCTACATCATACTATGACATGTATTATCCATCTATGTTGCTCTACATATCTATATACCATCAATGTGGCTGCAGAGGGTACTTGAGGGTAATTGGAGGGGCACCTGGAGATGCCAATTGTGAGAACTTGGAGATGTACCTGGAGGGCATTGGCTGGTGGATGTTGACGTGGTGTGTAAACAGATAGAGCAATACTGGAGGCAGGCTACATGATGGAAAGAGTGTATGACAATACAGGGATACTGCTTGAGGACTGTGCAACTGTGAGTATATATTTGGAATATCCCAAGGTAGATAACCATCACCTCAGTATAAGAATCACCCACCCTATGTTTCACAGCTTTTGGTCCCATCCACTCTTGCACAGCTTTTATAGATCCATGGAATTTGTATTATTGCTCTCCCACTCTGGCCGAGCCTTCATACATCCATGCAATTTGCATCGTTTCTTACAGCTGGATACCACATCTTATCATCTCACCATTATGCTGGGCTGGTCAAGCTGAAATGGCTCCGTGCAACAAATTCCCTTTCGACTCCATGAGCGGTGTGGTATAGTGTTGCCGATGGGCTGCCATCATTCAAGCTGCACCATTTCACCAGACCTTGATTATTGGAACTTTGAGATGTACTTGGAGGCTGTAATCAAGCAACTTCAGAGATAAACTTGAAGGCCAAGATGGAGTGAACTCAGAGATGCACATGGAGGCCAAGATTGAGTGAACTCTGAGAAGCACATGGAGGTCATGATTGAGTGAACTCAGAAATGAACTTGGAGACTCTAATCACACCTAATTGGAGGTGCACTTGGAGGCAAGCATATTGCACACATCGAGGCCGCAATCAAGCGAGTTTCGAGAAGCATACGGAGGCCACACTCTATCGAAATTGGGTCAGAACTTGGAGGCTGTCGAGCCAGTGGTGGTACATTAGGAGGGAGGCATAATAGGACTTGAGACTGTATTCATTGGTTCACTCATACTCATGGGAATGTTACAGGTATATTATCATACAGTCCACCCAAAGATGGGAGATGACAAACTAGCTATGAGCAGAAGCCAGATAATATTGAAATGATGCAGCACTTGGTATAGGCTGTACTGGGTGTTAACTCATGATCATGGCATGGGGAGATAGAGAGGGATGAGTTGACCTCCTGTTCTTCACTGATGGTAGAGGTCAGGAATAGAATGTGTGAGATACAAGGGGATAGGGGAATTCAGCATGAGAAACTGGTATCTACATAAATTTTGGGTGCAATTCAATATACCAATTCTGTGATGTCAGGTATGACTTCCGATCCAGTGGGCAAGAACAACAATACAAGGTTTTTTAACCCCAATATGGTAAGTCGTACCCGTGATTTCTCATTTCTGCTTATGTCCTCCATATTGTTAACATCTTCATCCCCCATCTCTCTTTCTCATCCAGAACTTTACCATCAGTGCACAATACAATGTTAGGTTATGTCTCTCTATCACTCCATGTGATCATCATGAGTTGACACCATCTTCATTATCCACAGAAGATTGACTATCATCTCTTCATTTTCAAATGATCACAAGCCTACCTTTAAATATAGCTTCTGCTTCCCGCATGCCTCCATGCAAATTGACTGCCACCAGCCATCTCTCCATCAAAGCTCAAAGGTTAAGTCGCCTGGTCACATTCCCCCAGCTGCAAGTTGACTAACTATTGCATAGAGTGTCATCACCTGGCATGCCCCACGCCAAGTGTGTCTCATTACATTGCACACCTCAGCACCCAGTATGCCTCCAATCGATAGCCTCCAGAGTAACAGCTCCCAGAACTCCACTAGTATTCCTTGATAATGGTCCAGATGTGTATCTTCAAGTTGGGTCATTCCCAACCTCTGAGTGCATTCCTGATCTGACTCGATTATAGCCTGAAAGTGAAAACCTCAAGGCACTTGATCGCTGCCTTCTTATGTATCTCCAAACTGACTCGATTACAGTCTCCAAGTTGGGGCCTACAAGGCCTCGATAGTGTATCTCCTATCTCATACAGTTATTGCATCCATGTGTATCTCCAAACTCACTCCATCACGGTCTCCAAATGCATCTCTAACCTCACTTGATTATAGCATCCAAGTGCATCTCTAAGTATAGTTGATCGTTATAGTCAGGTGTACTTAGAATCGCTCTCATGCAATGACTGCAGCCAGTCCCGATAAAGAACGTCTAGATGGCAAGCTATATAGATACATAATCACTTAGATACATTGATGAGAGTACAAACTGAATACATGAGTTTTGATAATCATTGAATGATAAGTAGTACCTATAATCTCCAGGTACACCAGCAGCATCCCCACTGAAGATGTTGTTTTGGCCACAGTGCTCAACTGCAATTTGAGGTGCCCACAGGCTTCTCGCCTGTACTCCCAGGATTGTTTGTGGCTCTTCCAACTTGTCACTACCATATTCAAATGCTCCTCTGATTGTCACGAAACATTCTATTTCCTAGCAGTTTTCTTGGCAGTGCTCCCAGGTGCAACCAAAGAGCCACTGGATCAGGCCAACCAACTCTGGGATTCAACCACCCTGTGATTCAGGCCCCACAACTCCCAAAAACTACCAGTGATGAAAAAACACTAAGCTGGCGGCCGAGTTAACCCATGAATTCAGCCTCACCTCATCATGGGCCTTCCAGCAGATGGACTATCTGAAACTAACTCTTACTGCATAAAGAGCTAAAGTCAACCATTATTAGATACGCATATTTGAAAGTGACCTAATGAATAGCATGTTAGCATCTGTTGCTTTTCCTCCCAAGCCACCACCTCCAGATCTACCACCTCCAAGTACACATCTAATTTCGCACCTTTACAGCCTGCCAGTAGAGGTTAAAGTAGACACAATACTGGCCGACAATTGCTTATCTGAACTCACTAAATTACTCCCTCCAAGTGCATCTCCAATCCCAGTTAACTGCACAATCTAAGTTTAGGCACAAACTTACTCAATCACATCTTCCAACTCGATCTGTCACTTTGCTTGTTCTGAGACTCCAAGTGCATATCTATCCTCACTCTCATGCACCCTCTATGTGCATCTCCAAACCTGCTTGTTTACGGCCTCCAAGTGCATCTCTCAGTTCTCTCTATCACCATCTTCAGGTTTACCTCCAATTGTGCTCTCAAGTACCACCTGTAGCCAGTCCAGATATGCCATTTGTAGATGGATAGTTATATAGACACATACATCCATTGATGAGAATATAAACTAAATACATGAGATATACAAATCATTGAATGAGAAGGATGAATCAAAATGTCCAGGTGTGCCGGTAGCATACCCGAAGAAGACAACATCTGCACAAGACTGATCAACAGTGATTAGCGATGCTCCCAGCTATACCTGAGAGCTATTGTATTGGTCAAGTGAACTATGAGAGGATGTCACAAGCACTCCCATGTGCAACTAGTGTTAGCAACGGTTCCAAGTTCCCAGGTCAGTTCCGGGTCCGGTTCCGACCTGGAACCGCACCATTGGAACCGGTCTGACCACACGAAAACCCGGACCCTTGCAATTGGGCCGGTTTTACCACCAAAAACCCGGAATTTCAACTTCAGAAGTTTGGCTCTAATTAAGTATCTGAGTTCTAATCCTATCATGACATGATCAATATGTAAATTGTGCAGTTTAATGCGCTCTTTCACCTCGCACTTTCAGGTTTGTGATCTGACCAATATTAGTTAAGTCGCAATCGAAAACCCGTGAATTTCGCTTGAAAAGTGGTGTCATTTCACAGCAATTCTATGAATATTGGTCGGATCGCAAATCGGAAAGCGGGAGGAGAAAGAGCGCATAAATCTGCGCAATCTACATATTGACCATGTCACAATACGATCAGAACTCAAATACTTAATTGGAGCCAAACGTGTAGGAACGGTATAGTTCGAACTGCGGTCCGGTTCCAACCCGGCCAAAAACCCACGCTTCTATGTCCAGTCCGGGTAACAACCCCGCCAAGACACAGTGGGTCAGGTTTTGGCCGCGTCTGGAATGGAACTGAATTGAACAGCCAGGTAAAAACCGGATCAGTGGTGAGTTACCTGGACCAGGAGCCAACACTAGGTGCAACTCAATGCCACTCCATTGGTCCAGTCGACTTCAGAATATGACCATTCTGCAATTCTGCTTTGGCAAAGCTCATAAACTCCCAGAGGCTCCCAGTGACCCACATCCATTTCACTGCAGCACAGCCACGACTTCTATCACCACCACCACAACCACCACCACCACCACCACCACCATCACCACCACCACAGCCACTGCTGCTGTAGCCACCACCTCTGCAGCAACCACCACCGCCAATGCAAATATCACCTCCTCCTTTGGTATCTGTACTATTCATATCAATTTACCTCCAGTATCCCTGTCAGCACGGATACTATCACAGATCAGCAGGGACATTGTGGCGGGAACATCAGCTTCCCAACACCACCGCCTCTCAGCTTGGGCAAGGACTGAGCAACGGTGTGTGTACAGAGATACTGAGATAATGGAAATGGACTGGGCAACGGCAGGTACACCAAGATACAGGGGTAGCTGAGATGGACGGAGTGCCAGGGAGTATATATTTGGGACACCCCAGGGTAGATCGCTTGCATCACATCTTGTATCTCATCTCATATCATCTCATCATACAATGAATGATACACTCCATCTTGGACATCATTTAATCCCCCTCACTCTGTCTGACAATTGGTGGATCCTCCCGGCCTGGTACTATCAGATGGGCTCACCCACATCATACGCTACTCAAGCAATAACTGTTCCTTCCCATGAATCCCACATGGAATGCCGCGAGCGGTGTGGCAGAGTGTTAGTAATTGGCTATCTGCCTTCTCGCTGTGCTGGTCCATCAGAAATGAAGCCTAAACGCAGATTCTGGTTGGAAAGCTGAGGAAAGAATGTTGGGAAAATCCCCTACTAGCAAATACTGGTAACTATGGAGAGAAACAACTAATGAAAGATAGCTACCCTGCGAGCGGAGTGCAATGCCGAACAAACTAACTACATTCTTACAGCCGACACTAGCAATATCGCATTGGAATGCCGGATGCGGTAAGCTGGGTACATTGAGGTCACCAACAGTGAAGGCACCAATGAAATTCCAGGACAAATACCAACGAAATGTCGTAGAACTAACACCGGATGAAACACACCAACCAAATACTAGGATGAACACCTGGAAAATGCCTCCGAAATTACACCGGATAACAAGCACCAACCTAAAACCAGGACAACACTGACAATCTGGCGCCGAACTAATGCAGGACAAAAGGTGCTAACTTGATGCAGGGTTGAACACTTTGGAACTGGATCGATACTAACACAGGACGAAAGGCACCGACTTCATAACCAGACGACACGCACCGACCTCACAACAGGACAACAGGCACCTACCAAACAACAGCATGAATGGCGCCGACCTCATACAGGGACGATAGGCACCGACTTTGCAGATGTTACGACTGTTACCAACCCCATACCGGAATGACATGCACTGACCTCGCACCACGGACGAAAGACACTGTCCTAACACAGGGACGACAGATATCACCCTTACACCAGGACGACAGGCACCAACTTATTACTGGGATGACAGGCACCAACATAACACTGGAATGGCAGGCACCGGCCATATACAGAGACAAGAAGACTCAATCATGACCACAATTGCAACCCCTTATGAGGGGAGAAACTGATCCAAACGAATACCAAGCAAAGGAATCAACAATGCCGGTGAGATTGTGACAAGTGCGTATGAGGATCGAATTGATCGTTGGGGGACATTGCAGGGGAATAGAATACGATAGACGACTTGGCAGGAAGCTAAGAGAGAAGACCATGAGAGATGGTGAAGCTGGACTAAGAAAAGAACGAAACAAAGAGCTCACCTCAATAAGAGCGCCAATTGATCGAACCCCCGTTCCAAAAACTCACAAACAAGTAATTTACCTCAAATCACCAATTACTGCCAATTCATCACCTAATCCACCATTCCATCTCCAAACCAGTACAAACAGTACCAAGATGTCAACTGAACACACTTGATATACTTCCGGCGCCAGTTCCAGTAGTCATATCGCTTTCTCCAGCACTTGAGCAGCAAGCCCTGCCGGATGGTCCACCAGCACCGGACCTTCCAACCACACCTTGCCTGATCATGTACAGAATCAAAAGCACTTCATCAAGTCCTTTGCCCTCGCCATTGCGAAGGAACAGAAACAAATTGCACGCCCTGGCAGAATGGGGGCTCCAGTGTTTGAAGGAGCAGCATTTACAATGTTCATTCAGGTGTACAAAAGCTTCTCATCTTGCTTCAGAACCGACCTGGCAGCTGAAGATGTTATCGCAACATTCCCATACTACTGCTCGGAAAGGATCCAGCAACCAATCATAATCATGAACAGATGTCTGTGGATAGACTGGGAGCATTTCAAAGGGGAACTGAAGGACAACTTCCACCATGCCAAGAGCCACGTCTATATGTACATGAGGTCATACTTGGAGTAACTCTGCAAAGACCAGCTATAATGTGAGAACATCGGCCTGAAAGCCTTCATTCTCGCCTACAACAACATCAGCCACATTATAATCAACAACAGAGACTTGGCTGAGTCCTCATAGGTGGAAATCTGGCTGGAAGCCTTCCCAAGAGAATTGAGAGCAAAAACTGTAATGAAACGTATAGTAGATTCCAGAGACCCCTCGACATTCAAATACGACAATTCCTGAAAACATGTGCTCAACCAATGTGCAACTGCCAATGTCTGATTCCTCCTGGATTCAGAAGGACCGCGTATGGCGCCGGCAGTCTCACCTTACTCAATCCCAGCTGCAGTTCCGCTGCCACTGATGCCAGTTGTGGTGAACCTTCCGGCAATCAGTTGTGCAGAGACCCTGGCACCTGCACAAGCCAGGGAGGAAATTCCCATCGCCAAAGCCAAAAATACAATTGACACAAAGATGGACAATATGATAAAGGCCATCAAGGCTTTGGCCTTCCTGCTGAGCAAAGCGAATGACCCCAGATATGGATGCTACCAGACTGCCAGCGCATACACCATCCAAGCTGACCATTCACCTCCGCACAAAGTTATGAACTTCACACCGCTGAATGTAGCCAGAGGACCCACTTACTACCTACCCGGACACAATTACCAGCTGTATTCATGTGAATGATTACAATTCTGCATCAAGTGTGATAAGTTGGAATACATTCTCACATTATTTCCTGATGTGCGCACTGACTAGGAAACAGGTATTATTCACCTCAACAAACATGGAAGACTAACCTTGGAACCAAGGGGAGGAAATGGCGGTGAGGTATCCTGATATCGACGGGAGAGAAGGTATTTATCAAAGCAGTAGTACGCCTGGAATGTAGTTCGACAAGTACTGCAGGGAGGGGGTGTAACCACCACCACAGCTGCACCACAGCTGCCTCAGCCGCAGCACATTGCAAGATCTCAGCTGTTTGAGACGGCCAGTGCTCAGGTCACCACGTTTCGCTCAGGGAATGCCCAGCAGCTGTGGGAAATTGATGGGTACTACTCTGGTCGGTCTACAGGAAAGGAAGACAAAGACAAACATAACAGAGACAGTATCAAGAAATTGAGCGACGAGGATGAAGCACATGAAGAGGGGCAATATGACAGCTGTGAACTGGAAGAGGAGGAAAGTGAAACAGAAGCGGAGAGAGACACGTATTTACATGTGGAAGGGAGAGAAAAAACATCGCCAGTTCTGCACATACAGGCAGGATTTGCCTCTGTTGATAAGAGACAGATGAGGATAGATGAGGTAACCAGGAGTGATGACACATGAGCACATATCAAGGAAAACGTCCCAGAGGTCTGAACAAATGGATGTCACAAAGAAAAGCGAACTATCCGGAATGCACTTCCATTCAGCAAGCAAACAGCCAATGTAGACCAAATTGAAAACACAACTCCAAACACCCCTAAGGCTCCAAATGTGCCGCAAACATAAGCTTCGGCCATGGATACTGGAATCAACAAAGCCCTCTGAAGCAGCCACTTTGGTTACACCATCCTAGCCCATCAGGAGAGAGAGACCGGCGAATTGACCTTTAGACTCCTACCAAAGGCTGAAATGGAATCTGTTCCCAAAGACAAATAAGTTACTGCCAGGTCCCCGGCTGCACAAAAGAAATTTGGAATAGCTCACATGTCTGCCATCTCCAGCTTGAAAGATCATGCCAGATAGACTGAATTTTGGTATGCCAGAGCCTCTCCACCCAATCTCGCAAAAATACCCGGGTGTGATCATCCTATGCTTAATGATGGTAGAACTTAGATTGGCGTGATGAGTGAAGTGATTGCCAGAGAGTTCAACAATCGGTGGAAACATGCCAACTGGAAGATGATCACTGCCGATGGCATTCAGTCTGATATGCCAAAGGTGGTTGAGTCTGTATTAGTCAACGTCTATGGTAATGTCATTTCAGTGCCTATCTTTGTTGCAGAGTCCGTATCCAAACAGGTTATTTTGTGCCACACCTGGAAACCATACCCTGGACAGTGGCAGAGCAACCCGGACGATGGCAGGTGCGAGATCACTATCCCAGTCGTTGCTTAGTAAGAGTAAGTAACGTTCATCGCTACTTTCCCGGGAGAGACGAGGTATACATTGACCAGCAGCTCAGGAAACTTATACACCTAATTAGACTAACGGCAACTAGGAAGGATTGGGCCCGGTACTATCAAGCAAAGAGATTGGAGAGTGCTGGGAGGCAAGATGGGAATGAGAAGAGCTTGAATGGTAGAAAAGGCAAAGGGAATGATTTGATTGATAGGAAGTGGGCACTTACAGAGGAAGTGGAAGGATCCTACAGCGGAAAAGAGCAGGAAACGATCGAGGAAGAAGGAATACTGTCGGTCAAAAAAGGGGGGCTATAGAAGGCAGTGAGCAAGCTAATGGGAAGAGGCGTGAAGTGGGAGGATGAGTGGGAAGTGGAGGAAGGACTGATTGTTAGAGAGTTGGGTAGAAGGATGGTAGTAGAAGATTGGCCAATGGGAAAGGAAGCTATGGTAAAGGAAAGGAGGGTAACCGGGAGAGAATCCATGACTTTTGAATGGGTTTCTAAATATAGCATTGCTCTGGGACTGAGTCAAATACAACCCTGTTCCTTGTATGTTGATTCGGCACAGTGCAACTCAGATGAAATCACCACAGCAGCCTGGCTGAGTGCCCAGTTCAAATGTGTCGCCCAGAATATGAAGCCTGTTCCCTTGTCGGATAACAGTATACCAGGTGCCAGCCTCAACCAGAGAGAAAGAGCTAACGGCTGGGCTGAACCAATACCAGGCCCCTGAAACAAGTTGTTTATACACAAATTATCACACGGCGCAGAAAGAGGAAGACTGACGTTTGAGAGATTACCAGAGCTACCAATAGGGATCATATTAACGCCAAAAGGAAAAGGAAGCCCATTGGGGCATGCTATCGAATAGAGAGTACACTCCATCATAGACATGGGAGAAACTGGGTACAATCAGTATTAAGGTCGAGCCTCCCCACCGTGTCCAGCTGGTGCCCAGTCACAAGGTCTCTACTAATGACCTTGAATTCTGCATACCAAGAAAAGTGATCCCTATGGATAAAGAGATGATAGAAGAGTCATTTCGGCAGAGCCTATTTGAGCCCGCTTGGGTCCTCTACAGGAATGCTCACTTTTTAGTTCAAAGTATAATGCGAAGTACTGCTTCATTATCTCTGCTGTGAATGCGAATCGGCATACACTGGAAGAGGACATGATACTGCCTAACGTGGAAGAGTTTTCCGAAGCCTTCACAGGACTACCCATTTCTTCGCTGATTGACTTTCACTCTTGGTATGCGCAAACAATGTTGCATGAGCATAGCCGGGATGATATAGCCTTCCAGACTACACAAGGTGTGTATCGGCCGACCAGCCTGGTACAGGAAGCAACCAATTAAGTATCAGCATTTGTCAGAGTAACTCTGAAAATACTAAACACTCACCTGGGATCAGTCAGGGAAATATTTGTCAACAATGACAGAGGGAAAGGTCCCAAGAGCCGATACAGGGAAGAGGAGGTGGAATGGCTGACCGGAGTTTGAAGGTTTCTTCTGAAACACCTCCAGAACATTGATAACATATATGCCGATGTGGAGAGAGCTGGAGCCATCATTTCCGGAGAGAAATCTGATGGGAACTGGAACGCAGTAACATAAGTCGACTTTGTCTATGGGGAATCTAGAAGGTGGCCGCAAGCATCCAAGGTTAACAAGGAGTGGAATTCGCCCCGGTGTGACAACAGTATTAAGTGCAGAACACGTTTGGAACTTTGCACATACTATTGAATATGAATCCCCGAATATGCAATTGTTGCAGGCCCCCTGGTCTGAATCGTGTGGAAGGACGTCACACTTCAATGGGTGACTGAGAACTAGAATGCTATGGCAATCTAACAAGAGGCTTTCTACAATGCTCCTGCATTGAAGACATTAGATGTTAGCGATGGCGATGGGCAAATTGTCTTTGGAGTTGACGCCAGCTTACAGGAGTGTGGGTCTATCTTGCAGCAGGAAGACAAAAATAAGGACCAGCACCTGGGTCACTATAATAGCTGGTTCTGGAACAAAGCCAAAAACACATATGACGCAGGGAAATGTGAGTGTCGTGGGATGATGAAGGCAGTTAACATATTTTCCAACTCCATGTATAGGGTCATAATCGTTGTGGAGGCAAACGCTAACACATTAGTGCATCAACTGAACTTACCTGCCAATGACATGCCTGAAGCACCAGACACCGGCTTATTGCATGGACATGACAGTTTGGCTTCGACATGGAACTTGTTCCAGGGAGAATTAGTGGAGGTCCTGATGGCTGCTCATGGTGGCTGCGAGAGGAAGGGGAGCATGGACCAGAAGAGTAGGATAATCTAGCAGAAACAATTGAAACAACCTTACAGGGAATACAGGTGGAACGAGGATCATACTGAAAGAGGATGTAAAAATGATATGAAACATGTATTGGGTTAAGACTGACTGAGGAATACAAAGGGAGATGGAAGGAGATAAGGGAATTTTGGGGGAACCTGAAGCAGCCAGAAGAAAAACATCCAAAGGAAATGCAGCCATTTCGGCCAGTATCCATGAAACACCCTGTTCCAGATGGTGTACTCAACTGGAGGTGGAAAATCAATGAGCCGCCGGCAAATGTTTTAGTGAGCATAGAGCAGCAGAGCAAAACAATGGAAGCTCCACACGAACTGAGCAGGCACCATGGATGAGATGGAATGTTATGAAGGTTGCAGAGCGGTACTGGTGGCCGGAAATGTATGTCAACATCAAACTATGAGTACAAATGAAGGAGCAGTGCAAGAAGACAGCGGCTGCATGCTGTGAAGAACCCCTGGAAAGCCTAACCATCAGTCACTGTTGCCAGCGAGTGGGGATGGATATTTCATACATGCTCAAAATGGAGGATGGGTATTACCATCCAGTGGTAGCAAGGGAATACCTTGGTGGATGGTCAGAGTCACAACCACCGAAACAGGGTACATCACAGAATGTAGCAAAATTCTGTTACAAGGACGTAATTTTCCGGTTCAGGACCCTGGAAAGTGTGGTAGTTTATGGTGGTGAAGAGAACAAGGAATGTACTAACCTCCTCCTCAGACGTTACAATATCCGGAAGATCATTGTAACCCTGTAACATGCTGCTGCTAATGGCGTAATCAAATGAAAACACAGACAGATTGCTGATGCACAACCGGATCTCGCAGCCTGCTATGACTAACTGAAAGAGATGTGGATTGAGCACCTACTGGCAGTGCGTTGGGCCGACAGGATCACTATCACACTTGCGACCAGATACTTGCCAGTCTGTCTTATGTTCAGCCAAGAGGCAGTACCTTCAATAGAGCTGGACAACATAACATGAAATACCGCCAGCTGGATCCAACGAGTCGATAATACCACATCAATAATAGCGGCTAGGGCAAGACCTCTGGTACGAAGGCGAGAGGATATCGATGCTGACATACAAAACCTAAAGGAGTCGAGAAATGCCAACAAACATCTCTTTGACAAAGCAGGCAAACTCCGAGCTGAATATCTCCAACTTGGCGACTTGGCTCTGGTACACAAAACCAAGATTAAGTAGTATCAAGGTGCCAAACTGGATTAAAGGTGGTGAAGACCCTACCGAGTCACAGAAATTGACCAATGTCTGGCGACTAATCAACTGGCAGAATTTGATGGAGCAGAGCTCGCGAGCTGGATAGATAGTACTCGACTCCAGAAGTTCTTCACTTGCAACAATGGCATACACGGTGCTCAAGAAATCAGTATGTCTAACAACACCCAATAGAAGGAATTGTAGGACTTTGAGGAATTTGAGGTGGAGGCAGTAGCAGGCCAGAAATATAATGAAGGACAATGGCTGAATCTAGTGAAGGGGACAGACCGGGAGAAATGATTGTGAGTATGAGCAGAAGTTATGGCAGGGTGTATGGAGCTAGTGGATAAATGGAACACAACACAGCGGTTGCTGGCAGACCAGCCGTCCAAATAATGATGTGACAGACAAATGCAGGGGAAAGGAAGGAGGCATGCAGGGGGGAACGAAGAAGATCCATTGCATGGACCATAACAAAACGAGCTGAGACTATCGTGAAACCAGACAATTGAGTTGATTTCAGGGATGGAGGGGGATGATATATTCCTATTGACTGAGTTGCACCCAAGTTACACCAAAAATTGCTAGCATTCCCCCTAACCCTCTGGTAACCTCGAGACAAGAGAGACAACGACTATTGTAGGTGTAGGCAGAAAAGTTACCAAGAACAGAAATGACGAGCAAGATATGTTAAACCACTGTGTACAGGCGGAGCAATGGGAGGGGAAGAGGGAATGAGGTTGTGGAGAGGTACAAGAAGAGCGTACTAGGGAAACTGGAAATCACATAGAGACTTAAATAAGAAGAATCTGGCACTAAGGACCCCTCCAGGTATATCAAGAGCTCTCCCCTCCCACAATCGTACCTGAAAGACAGCCACCATACTGTACCGTTCATCTCACTCTCTACACGAACAACTGCATCTAATTTCGCCATCTCATCCATAAACCACGACCAATAACAGACATGATATTTATATCAATCAACGACATCGCTGCAGCACTCAGTGATGCCATGGATTTCGACGGATCCCTGACCACTACCACTGCCACTATGAGCTTTGACTCCACCACTAGAGCCGCCACCACCACAGCCACCACTACTGCAGCCACCACCACTGCTGCCACCACTGTCAGCTTTACTACATATACCCCCTCCTCAGACATCGCCACTATTGCTAACAACCACTCTCCAGTAACCCTTTCGTCACAGACACAATCTCACCTCAGCAGGTAATTATTATCCAACAGACCTGTCAGATAGCTACAAAAAGCCATGGGGATTGCTGTTCGAGAGCTCTCCCCCCAAAAGAAAGTAAACTTTGTAATCGAAATCTATGATCACTTTGCCACCATTGCCACGCCACCAATGCCCAGGTCGCTTGGCTGTTGACCATCACGGAGAGAAACCTTGACTGGATGAAGTTCACGTACAAGTGATACAATGACTTTGTTAAAGCTCTTAACAGCTCAGGCAGGGTTAGGGGAATGATAAAGCAATATCACTCTGCGCAACAGAGGAAGACACAGACAACGAAGTTGCTCGGAGACATCTGGCAACACCATCTCAAATTCCAGAACATCATAAGCGACTCCAGCAGAAGCGAGTAGTGGATGCGATTACCTGCGATCGCCTACCAACTATCCATGATCCCTGGGTCACAAAGAGATTCCTCAATCTTGTATATGTCAACCATCTTACCAAGCTATACTGGAAGTCGAATGCGAATAACTGGTATACTTCCAGCCTCTTCCAAGAAGCAAATGAAATTCTTCATAATGGCTGCTCACAGCAGAAACAAGGAATCGACTATGAAGCTATGGGCTTAATCTGATATCGGGGTTGGTAATGCCACTCAGTGGTTGCCCTGGCATGGATGACCACAATGACGCCAATCAACTCCATACCATCTCACCATCAGCACTGCCTGCCAACAATGAGATACCCATTTCATCTCCATCCCCTGATAAGGGGAAGAACCTCCCACTGCCAACACCACCAACCAAGGCAAAAGAAAAGGAAAACGATGACTGCAATGTTGGACAGCGTTCAATGGACCTATCTGAGGATCGATCTGGAATACGACCGGCACTCCCACCAAGAGAGATACTGGTAAGGTCCCAACAGCGCCCACCAAGGAAGCCGCCATTAAGATCCCACTAGCACCCACCAAGAATAATGCTGGTACGATCCGGCTGGCACCCACCCAGAAAGACAACCGTACTCTCCCGCCAGTTCCGACTGACACAGACGACGGTACGATCTGACCAGCGCACACTGAGAATGACGCTGGTACAAATCCTCCTGCACCCACTGAGACAGAGGCCGGTACATCCACACCAGCTCCAATCAAGATTGAGGCCTGCACAACCCACAAGACGCCTACCAATGCTACCAAGAAGGGTACCCCAAAACCTGACAAGCCTGCCACTCCCAGCAGCAAAACTAGAACTTCCAACGGTGACTACACTGAGGATGACGATTATGTAAGCTGCTTCCAGAAATGGCTTCGCCTCAACCCAGACTGCAAGAGAATATTGGACGATAAGAGAAAGATGTTGGCACACCACGAGGGAAAAATGGGGAACAACGCCGTATCAATCGTCGAACACGCAGTGAACGAAGACCCTGAGTTGTTCAAACAGGCCCGAGTACATATCACAACAGCTGTGTAGGCGATGCATGTGGTGATGGTTCGATTTCATACTTCACTTTGCAACACCTCGTACTTCACGACCGGTTCAGGCACAAGGAAAGCAGACAGGCCGAGTGGCAGGAGAAAGTGGGTGTGCAAGGAGTGAGTATCTTTATGTTTTTCCTTTGAGTATATAGTTTTCCTTTGAGTTCATGGTTTTCCTTTGGATCTGTGTTTGTGTATTTCCTTTGGGTTTATGTTGTACTTATGTTCTACCCTTTCGGATTATGTTGTTCTTATGATCTTTTGGGTTTGGGTATAAGGTGATATCGGATAGACATACAGTGGTGTCCTTTGCAGAATGGCCCAGCGAGGAGTTGTGGTGGGATGATCCGTTTCTCACCACCAGCACCACACAACTTCGCAGAAGATTGAGCAGTGGCGGGAGTACGGGGATACAGTGATGATGGATATGGACTGGGCGACAGCTGGTGTAGAGAAATACAGGGTCAGCGGAGATGGTCGACATGACAGGGAGTATATATCCGGGTAACTCTGGGGTAGATAGCATGCATCGCATCTTGTATCTCATCTCATATCATCTTATCATTCAATATGTTATGCACTCAATCTTTGGAATCTTTTAATCTCACTCGCACTGTCCAACATTTTGTGCATCCTCCCGGCAGAATAGTATCATATCTTCCTACCCTCTTCCTATGATCCTCAAGCCAGAACCATTCTTTCTCACAATTGCCCATTGCAATGCCATAAGCAGTGCACCGGAGTATTAATGATGGGCACTCTGCCTTCTTGCTCCGCTGTTCCACCACAAAGTATTCAGAAATGCAGCTGTTGTGTTGTTATGTGACGTGGTGGAGATTGCTGCTTGGAAGCTCAGCCCCCAAGACCAAACTGACTTCCTGCTCAATATCTATGTCTTCTTTGGCGACATGACCAATGCTGCCTACCATTTGGTTACATAGCTATCCATCGTTGCAGGAAGAAAGCTACATTCTCCAAAATTCAATCACATGTAGTACAACTACTATCTAAAGGCTCTCAATTGCTCCAGCAGAATAAGCAACATGAATACACAGTAACACACTACTCTGAAGAGGAAGATGCATCTAATAAAGAAGCTGGGAGACTTCAGACAGGGCTATTCCAAATTACAATGTATTCTCGTAAATTTCAACGTAAGTGAGAAGTGGCTGCGATTATCCGCTATTGCTGCCTCATATCGAATGATCCAATGTTACCCAAGAGATACTACAATTCCATACACATTCACCACCTCATCAAGCGAGACTGGAAGTCAATGCTCATTAAGGGGTACTGTTCTAGAGATTTCCTGAAAGCGAAAAAGTAATTAGATAATAGCTGCTCTCAGCTGGCAGCATAAGAAAGTGACAAAGAAGTTGTGAGCCTGATATGGCACAGGGGCATTGTAATGCTGCTGAGTTATTACCCTGCCATGGATGACCACAATCACACTAATCAACTTTGCTCCATCTCACCATCTGTACTACATGCTGACAATGGTACTTCCATGCCACCTTCATCCCCTTATAAGAGAATAATACATAAACACAAACCCCTTCAACTGAAAGAAGTGATAGGAAACTTGATAAGAATGTTAGTAACATTGGAGAATTTTGATAGATCTAGCTGAGAATATGTCTGCAGATGGAATCAGTACTCCTGGTGAAAAGAGGCTGTCACAATCCCACTAACTCCTACCAAGCATGAGGCTTCTATAATTCGCCTACCTCCACCCAAAATGTGAACAAACTGATCGCACCAACTACTTCTAAAACTGAGGCTAGTGTAATCCAACCAACACCTAACAAAAGAGTATGTTACAGACCCAGATAATGCTACTGATTTCAAGCAGAAGGGTATGCAATCAGAAGAGACTCGTTCCACTACCAGCAGTGAAACTAACTGTTCAAATAAAAATGCCCAGGTTGAAGAGGAGGTGAGCTGCATTTCAGAGGGGTTCGTCTTGACCCATACTGCAAGTGATTGTTGGATGATAATACAAGAATGTTGGTACACCATGACCAAAAGCTGGGGAACAAAGTTATACCCATTCTTCAACAAGCTATAAATGAAGATTGTGATTGATGTATAGAAGCCTAGGTTCATATTATGGCAGCTATATACAAGATATGAGATGTATTATTTCAATTCTAATCTCAGCTTCACAACGACTTGTACTTCGCAAGGGGACCTGGGTAATGGAATGCTACTATGCAGCATGCCAGCACCATGTGGGTGGGCATGGAGTAAAAACCTAAATATGTTTCCTTGAGCTTTGTGCATTTCCTTTAAGTTTATGTATCTCTGTTGGGTTTATGATTTTCCTTTGGGTTTATGATTTTCCTTTGGGTTTATATCACTCCATTGAATGCATATTATTTGTATATGCATTTAGATTTGGGTATAAGGTTATATAGTATCAATAAGGAGAGTTGCGCTTTGTCCAAAGGGTCTGGAAGAAGCTGTAGCAGGAAAATCTAATACTGACCACCACTGCTACTCAGTATGACAGGGGAAGCTGTTGGGATACGATAATTCAAGGATAACAGCAATTAACTCAGTGACAGGGATTATATATTTGTGAGTCTCCTTGGCAGTTCGACATCATCTCACCATACAACATATGACACACTCTGTCATTCCCAGGTCCTGGTTCAAGCTACTCTTGCAAAGATATCACAGATCTGGGTCATATATGTGGGTTCTCATGGCTGGGTAGCCTGTTATATTCTCTCACCATATTTCTACACTTCACAATGCAGAACTGCCTTATCTCACAAATTCCCATAGAGTGCTGCCAGTTGTATGGCAGAGTGGTAATAACCTGCTCTCTGCCTTCTAGCTATGCCATTTCCCTATAGTGAATATTGCACAGTCTGTAGTTGACTTGAACTTCTGCTAATGATAAAGTATCTTACCAGAGTTACAAGAAACAATGCTGGTTAATTATATATATAGAATCATTATAATCAATTGTGGCAATTGGAATTTATATTCTGTGAAATGATAAACTCTCAATATCTGACCTGATGATATGGATGTATTACTACCCATGTCTAGAATTTGCATATATTTCATTAACACAGTATAAGTATGTATCAAATGGGAAACTTTGTTCATTTCATTCAAACTAAAAATTACTCTAATGGTACAATTGAACTGATAAATGGTAATGTTAGTGTAAAGACTAAAATATTTAATTCTAAGTTTTTCCATAATTTTGGTATTAGCAGGAGTGATTTCTGACAAAACTAGAACAACAATAAATATGGTGACTATGAGCTCACTATAGACTCTAACAAGGACTGAATTATAGTATAAAAAGCATCTAATACTGTTACAGTAACTATATATATAAACTGTTATACCTTGTAGCAGATAGTTCTGACATAATCAAAGCAACAGTATTAGGAGCTTTTAACAAATTTACTGCAATTATATTTACACATTGTAACAGTTAATAGTGGATATTAACAAGCTAAAGTAATAATATATATAGTCTATAATAAACTTACCTTGAATATTTAAGCAATCCACTGTGAGTTTGAATGGATAGTGAAGTTGTATATTTACCCTCTGTTCAACAATATATAGAGTATATCTAGTATGTCAAACGTCAAGAAAACCCAGTTCTGTTTCATGTAATCTACGATACGTGATATGGCCTACCATAACCTCCCGTAACACTGGTAACACCAAACAATGGAAAACACCCTAGAGCTGTTTTCGGTAACCCACAATAATACACTTGTATTTTACCTATAGTATAACTGAATTATTACTGTAATGTAACCATAGTGTCTGTATTATATACAGCAATTTATAGACTATACTATATATTCAACAGTTACTTATTTATTTACTACTCTGACAACCATACACTCTGACTCTCACGACTCCAACAAGCTCACTCCAACAACTGACATACTCACTCTAACCACTCTGACATGCTCACTCTAACAATTCTGACATACTCACTCAAACAACTCTGACATATTCGCTTTCTAACCTCCGATTTGCTTTGTCTCACTGCTCTGACATGCTCACACTCCACCTCTCTGACAATCTGGCTTCCCTGTGAGCAAGCTGGTAGCAGTGGATCTGGCTTCACTGGCAGCAGTGGATCTCTGGCTTCACTGGAAGCAAGCTGGTAGTGGTGCAATGCTCACTCTCACCTCCCTGACAATCTGGTTTCGCTTGGAGCAAGCTGGTAGTGGTGGAATTCTCACTCTCACCTCTCTGACAATCTGGCTTCGCTGGGAGCAAGCTGTTAGTGGTGGATCTGGCTTCGCTGGTAGGGGTGAAAGTGGCTTCGATGGCAGCAAGCTGGTAGTGGTGGGTCAGGCCTCGCTGGTAGCGGTGGATCTGGCTTCGCTGGGAGCAAGCTGGTAGCGGTGGAATGATCACTCTCACCTCTCTGACAATCTGGCTTCGATGGTAGCAGTGGATCTCATCAGCAAAAAAGATACAGTTCAGGCGGAATGACTCCCTCAGAGTGGACGTGCTTTGTCAGAGCTCTCAGAGACAACCATGTGGTGAATTACTCCGCACCCAGCGTTGATACAACGCGTCATGTTGCATGTCGCCCGCCCATTGCTCTTTCACCGTTTCTTCTCCTTCCGTCGGTCTCCTATTTGAAATGATCACTCTGCTGTTGAGGCCAACTGTGACCGTACGTCAGAATGGGTTCATTGGGCACGCGCTTGCATCGGGATTGCAATGTGATGGGTGACGCTGCGAAAATCTCTCCTCCCATACCTTCCATGTGTACGCAATGTGCAATTCTATCATTACTAATTATACACATCATTCCAAATCGCCAGATCTATGTGGCAATTGACAATCCATCGCTTGTTCCATCTTTCTCCTGTCTTACTATCAGTAGCTATCTCTGCAATCATGTGCGCACAGCTGACAATGTTTCCCATGCTGAAAACTTCCAAAGCAATAGCTGCTGGTGCTTTTCTCACTTGTACAAATTTCAAGATAGAATCCAAGTTCGCAGAGTGTCCAGGTATTGTGGTGAGCACAAGGGCTAACCAGTAAACAACGAAAGCTCCATCCTCGTTTAGGAGTTTTATTTTGGCCAGTAGTTGCAGTTGTCATGGGAGACACCCATGCTGCGTGGCATGACACCTCCCCGGGTGTTGCTTTACCCACACCCAGACGTTCCGCCGATCCAGTTCGTGCCAGCTCTGGCTTCCTGTGCATCGACACATCTGAGATATGTGTTCACCGTCTAAGCTCCCAACGTGAAGCTTCATACCATGGTAAATACAGATCTCCATTGCGTGCAGTTGTTCATCTGATATATACGTTTTGTTACAACTCTTATGCTTGATAAACTCCCATGTGCTGCTGAACATTGCCACGCGGTGCGTTGGGTCTTGCATATTGTTGAGTAATGCTCTGAAGTCTTGGATTGTAGCATCATGATGCTTTCCATCACGGCGGTTTTGGGGTCCCATGAATTCAGGCCTCACATATTACTGGGGGGCAGTGGGGCAGCCAGATGACTACCGGAAAGCAGCACTTTGCAGCCGGCAGCACTGTTGTCCTGAAGCTGAGCGAGGGCTTGGAGATTGAGCTCTCTGATTTTGAAGCAGAGAATGCGACGTTGAAAGGTGATCACTTGTGGCAAGTAGTTGTGATTGTGATTGAAGGCATTCCAATCGTTCTTGAGGTTCGTTTTATGCAGTTGTTAAGGTCTCTCGGCAGAATACTGTTCCAAGACTCCGTATCATGGAACCAGATCAACCCAATGAGACATCAACTGGTTCTTCGGAAAGTTGAAGTCGACATCCAACTGCTTCGAAGCATCCATCTCGCGGCTGATATAATCCCATGTGCCGTTCATTTCGTGCCACTTCTAGGATGGCGTCCAAGTTTCAGTATTTGTTTCCTCGTCTACCTTTCACTTCTTCACGAGTTTCAATCTCAGGGCATTGGCTGTGGCCTTCCTCTTTCTGCTGGCTCACCTGAGTAAGAAAACATCTTTAAACGTGTAAAAATGACGCAAGGCCGCCTCCATATAGCTCAATGTTACATCATCGTGAGATTTATATCAAACATACATACAGAATTCAAATAATGCCCATGTGCACTCATTTGGGTGATTGAATATGGGACGCTGAGTGGGGCTTCCGCTTCGTAGAGACTGGGTTACAACTCCAAGCAGATTCCGTCTCATTTCCTTCATCTCCTTTCCATTCGATTCAGTAACTTCTTCAGATGATGTATTGTTTTGTGTGAGGGCATGGTAAGCAAGCATGGATAAAGGGATTGCATTGTACTTGTCGAGCCGTTCGTGCGGCTTCATGAAGTGGAAAATCCCCTTCTGGAGGTGGACAAGCATGCCAATCAGCATTGGATGGAGGAGGTCGGGCTTAGGGATGTCGCTCATGATACAGGGAATAGCTCGACACAGGGTGAATCCTTGGTGAAAATGGTGCGACGAGGGTTCGGCATTGGCTGCCTTGGTGTTGGCATTGCTGAGCGTTCTATATAGGCTGTGATTCTGCCGGGGGTGTTGCTTGTCAGGCGGGACATAATCTGCAACTTTGTTCAATCAACACTCGCACCAAAAACAGACATGCTGCTCGAGACGATGTAGGTTGCTATACTCAGGGCAATCTGCACGCCATGATGCTAAAACCTGTTTCAAATGCCTGAAGTTGCCATCTGCACAGAGAATATTGTAATACCCGTTCTTGGTGCCAGGATTTTGTTTAAAGGTGAGGGGCTGGAGTATCCACCTGAGTACTTCGTTCAGCACCTCTGGGTTTGTTTCCCGCTACTTATGCCCCCGCTTCAGAAGAATATTGAGGTTCTTGATTGGAATCCGCAGGGGAGCGACCAATGAAACGCTGTGCGTTGAGGGCATCTGGCGGATCTTCGAAGATAGATTGCCAATTGCCATATATCCAAGCCACAGTTGCTACTTGCCAGCCCAATTCGAGACATGTGTTCCGTCGGACATGAAGATCAAGGGAACTGCTGTATCCCCCACTCTAAGTGGTGACTAAACATCGATTAGCACGTTATTATCCAGGAGTATGTCTCCTTACCTGGGTCTCCCACCACCAGTCCACAGTGTACATTTCGGTTTAGAGGCGTTTCAGTGGCATATCGATGTTAAAGCAACCCTGAGGGGCGTAAATGAGATGCTCGGTGTAGGCTCACTGCCCGATCAACCATCTCATGCGTTTTGTGATGTCTAGACTGCAGTATTTGACAGGGTGTTGGTGATTGTCATTCCGTTTCATATTCTTGAGAGTGTGTAGTTCCCACTCCCCGTGATCCTGATCATCTGGCATGCTAGTCACAAACTTCTGGACACCATACCTGTTTTTGAAGCTTGGGAAATGCAGAGCAGTGTTTTCTTCCTTCAGCACGTTGTCCTAGTACGTCTTCAAGTGTTTCTTCTTGATCCCACGCTGGATATATTTGTACTCTTCACTCGTTGCAAATGGGTAGTAGGGATTGTTTTGTAGCTTTGTTTCAAGGTAACCCTGAGAGTCACGTTCCCATGACTCAGCAATGTAATCTGTCAGCGGAGCACCGGCACCAGGGAATATTTCTGTCTGCGTCGAAGCAGGTGGCGGTGGTTGAGACTCCAAGTCTGCGATGTTTTCAATGTACTCCAGGTATGGAAATGTGTCCAAGTCTTCAACTGAATCATTGATCACGTTGAATTCATGACGCTGAGTGGATTCAACATGTTGGGGCGCATTGCGAAATGTCAGATCCTTCTGGCGCGCAGCTTGAAGGAGTTCAGGCTGGTATAATTTGATATGTTTAAGTCACCAGCTGTCTGAGGTGAACTTCTTTCGGCATGAAAATTCACTGCAACAGAAACATGTCTTCTCTGGCATTGTCGACAAGATGCGAGGAGTGGAGTATACACTGTAAAAAGGCACAAAAGTTGGTGCTGGGCCTGAGCAGCCTTGTGTGTAAGCTGACGATACTTTCAGCTTACTTGGGAGGTTTATTGAGCCTCAACACCATTACAAAAACGTTCGTTACATGCCAGGAGTTGCAAAAACACAGCTTGCACAATGTCCCATAATACTTGGAATAAAATAAAACCAATACAAAACCCGTAAATAAAATAAACCCTGAGTGATCCAAAAACCTCGCGACATATGTAATAGTCAATGCCAGAGATAAATAGATTAGAACAAACGAACCAAACAAGACAAGAACCCAACCCTAACCCAAACACAACAACCATCGCCTCCCCTGCTACGCAAGGACTGGCTCATTCCTGGCCTACAGAGACATCCGGGTGCACCTCAGGGAGAGGGGCATTGGGGAGAGGGACATTGGAGAGCGGGATGTCGGGGACACTGTGACAACCTGCCGATTTGCAGAGCCACATCCACATCTGAGGTGTTTCAGGCATCATCAACTTCTCGGAGAGTTGGCACCACCGACCGAGGTTTTGGCGGCCTCACAAGTCCCAAATGCTCGAGCTTACTGAAGGGATGAGTTTCCGGAGTTCATGGTCATGTGCGACACTCCGGGGAATGTGGCCATTGGTTATGCTCCCACATCTTCTGGCCTTGCTCAGGTAGCACGATTGGCTGATCCTCCACAATCGTATCTACATTGTCAGCCGATTGATTTACCATCACTCCCTGGCCAAGTGTCTGAGGTTCTTTGCCATCAACTTCATCCTTATCCTCCTCCTCATCCTCATCCTCCTGCTCCTTGTCTTCCTCCTCCTCATCTTCCTCCTCTTCATCTTCCTCCACTTCATCATCACCATCCTTTATCATATGCACATCGCCGTCTAAATCAATGCCGTCTGGTGCGTCCCCATCATCCTTCAAGCGCATATCCACATCAGGATCATTTTCTGACTCATATTCGCAGTCCGACTCGGTGGAGTCGGTATGATCATCAGAGGAAATCGATACCTCGGGCGATGCTTCTGGCTATAAATATACCCACTCTAGTAAGCCCTCCGTGTCCAAGTCTGCCTTATACATTTCCTTGTGCCACTGCAAAGCAACGGCACGAGAGATATCATCTCCCCCTGGGGTTTGTTTAACAATACCTTTCCCTTTAACATTTCCCTTCCTGTTCCCCTTCCATTCCACCATTGCCTCCCCCTTCCCATTCACTTTCCCCTTCCCTTTCTCCTTCCGATCCTTTGATCCCTTTTCTTTCCTGGTCCCTTTCCCACCACCCTGTGTGTCCTCCTTACCCATGCCATTGCTATTGTCATTGCCATCGCTAGGACGGCTCTTTCCACTGCTGGGCGCTCTGGGATCCACCCAGATCACATCATCATCATCTTCATCAATTATCTCATCCCAATGCTGTGGTCCAACAGCCAGGAAGTTGCCTGGCTTGTACTGCCAGCAGCTTGGTGACTCAATTCTTGCCCAGAGATCATCGCTACCATACCAAGAGAAATACTCACTGGTGCGTTGAACCTTCCCCGAGCTTGTTGTTGGCAGATTGGAGCGATCTACTTGATCCCCAAAGGCACGGGGTTTGTCCCACCTCCAATTGATCATTTGGTCGCGGTTTTGTCAAGATTTGCCTCATATATGAGCGGAATGTTACCCACCACTCCCCAGAAGGCGAACTCCTGCTCCTGCATTGCAGCCACATTAGCTGGAATTGTGAACAGTGGTGAGTCGTGACTGGATCAAGAATGATTATATCATAAAAGAGGTCTCATGCCCTCTCCTCTTTGATTCCCGAAACATTGATCATCCGTATGCGTCCACAGATGTGTTTCAAGTTGAATATCTTTATACGGTCCTGATTCAATGACAGCTGTTGATTTATAACCGCTGTCAACATTTTTGCCCTAGCAGTTGCCTTCCCCTTTCCTTTGGGGCCACCCGTTAGTGCCATCGCTGTGATTTGAAAATGAATCTACATCCGAGGCATTAGCAGTATGATACAGTTGCATGTAGCGGAAGGATGCGCCGAGGGAACATACAAAGTTTTGTCAGTTATCGGGTGTGTTTTGGAACGAGAGACATTATTTTGTGCAAGTCACATGATGTCGTTAGAGATGAGGATGCTGGTGGTGTGTTAAATATGGGACGAAAAGAAAATGAAGGTGTAGGAGGGAAGAAGGGATATATATACTAGAGTTCCTGCGATTTCTTGGATCAACTGGTTTTGTTGGTTAATGAACACACAATGGCCCAACCTTCATCATGGAAAACCACCAAGCAGCTCATGACTGAGAAGCCTCAAGATGAGATTTAGTACTCACAGTGAGGACAGTTTACAACGCCAAGCATTGGTTCTGAATCACACACCACTTTTACCGCTCAGACCTTGTGCATCTCGCCGCAAACTGAGTGGTTCTCAGGTTGTCCCAACTGTGCAACCATCCAACACGGCTACCAACACACCTTGCGCTGGAAAAAGCACACGCAACTGATGTCATCGGATCGAGAATACGCCATTGTTTGCTTGGTCACTCTTTTAGCTCTGCCAAAGGAGGATTTCCGCCATGAAGCTGAAGATATACACAATCGATGGTTCGAAGTATTGTGCCAAGAACCAGTGCAATACTATGATAACAGCGCCAAGAAGATATAAACACCCTTCAAGCAGTACAAATAGGCCTTCAGACATTGCTATTACAGTGAATATCAATGCTGAGGTTAATCTGATGGCAGTTAACCCCATAATTGAATGATTTTCAAGCGATCTCGTCCCCAAGTATTGTCAGGTTTTGGAGTCTAGCGGGGTCTACACTGCACCTTCCTTATTTGTCGAATCCCTCCCTGGTCGATCAAATAGGAGTTTACCCCATCTGCCATTGCATATGTATGCACAGGAAATGTTTCCTATATTCTTAACATTGAACATCCATATAAGACTATGCCTTCCCAAAGCCCTCACCCTGACACGACACCGGTCGTAGAAAACATTTGAAATCTTGCTATTTGTCTGAATCAACCAAAGTGAGCGCCTTCGGGGAATTTTCAACTTCTGCCTGCTAAGAGACACGTTTCCGTAACGGCTGGCTAGAGGGATTCCTCTCAAGGAGGGAATTCTGTAGTGTCTACAATCCAAGGTCAGAACTCCACCCCCTCATCTTCACTGAACAATTCACCTGTTGCAGATATCACTCAATGTGTGCCTTCCACCCTGTCCGCTACAAAGTGACAGTCAATGAATACTCCAGCCGCCATTCTGGGTGCAAGCAGTCGTATCACACCAGCAACCGGAGCAACCTCACAGACAGACTCAACTCATCACATTGTATCGAGCCCCACATCCAGCATTGCGATCACTCCCACTCCTCTCAGCGGTCTTGGAAACCTGCATTCCCCCATCCCAAATCCAGAAGCCCGCGTGCTCATTACAAATCCACTGTGATTGCAAGCTACTGAAAAGAATCAGGGACAGAGGCAGTGGCAATTGCAACCACAGGCGGTGTCTACACGTCATGACAAAGGGCTCCGGTAGTCGTAGCAACCATCAATTTGGTTAGTCAGACATAACGCGTCTTCTGTTTGCAACAGGCAGACTCCCGGAGGTTTACATGTGCAACAGACGGCCGCTTATGAGTGCAAGCTACTTGCAGATGGTAAGTTATTCAACGTGACGTGTTTCGAAAGCATTAGCTGAAGCCACACTCTGGCAAATAATAGACAGATACTGGAACACTGTGATGCAGCAAAACAACATTTGATTCATACCATTTGAGGCGTGCACAGAGGAGATCTTGAAAGAGGTATGCCGAAGCAACAGCCCACGTTGGACATTACACGCAGAAACCAGTTCCAGGTTCGAGTACAAGTTTATATGGTTAAATCCCAGTTTATTCGATTTGCAAGAGACAACATAGCAGAGCTTTCTGATCTCCACCGCTTTGAATCCAACGCAGAGTATTTGGAATTCATTAATTCCTTTCTGGCAGACAATACATCTCTTTTTCCTGTAGCAGAGCATGTGGAAGGTGCTATATGCTGCCCAAATCCAATGCAGAGAGAGTCGGAAACTGCTAACGAATGGCCAGCATCTACTTAACATCCGGGCGGAACCAATCCCGCGGTTTATCTACATCAAATTTTATCATCGGGCAAATAAACGCGGTAAGTATGCTGGTGGATTTTATAATTCCATGATTAATGACAAGAACAGTCATATACCCTCGCCACTGATCATGTTTACCTGCACCATGTTGGGCCATGCTCTCCTAGAGTGGCAAAAGAACAAAGGTGTTCATCCGAAAGCTTCCAAGTCGAAGCTGACAGCGAACAGAGCTGATTGCTTGAACTACTTCAATTACAAGAATGACAGTGATAAGAACACATCCTGATGTGCTGCAATGGGTCGCAAGTTGTTATCCTCGCCTGGCATTGCAGACACTTATACATTCTTGATGACTATCTGCATCAGCAAAATGTTAAATGGTTTGGAAGTCATAACTGAACAACTTAGCAACTCTGAACAGCCCCACTGATCCTTCCAGATGCTCACTGATGCTCCCAGATAGCCTGAATACAAAGCGATGTGCTCTCAGGTGCTCCGAGACTACTTCACCGGTGCTCCTGAACACTCCAGAAGTTGTGGAACAGAATTCAAGAATATCCTGAAGAGTGTATAGTTGTCTTCAAAATGCTTCCAAATCAAACTATTAGGATATGCAAATTTCGGAGCTATTGGGAGTATTGCCCACATCTCTGAGAGTATTCGTGTGCACCTTGAACCTTGAGCAATACTCTCCGGAACTGATTATTATAATGTTTATATCAAATAGTACAATAGGATTAACTATCTTTTTCACACCTTGATTCAGGCATTGTAACTTTAATTCACAGTCCAGTAGGTATCTAAATCCACATGATTATTTACAAGCCATACGCTATCAATTCTATCTGATGCAGCATTATTCTCTCGCACCAACTGTGCAGGTCCAATAATTGCTCCTACAGGTGCATTATATTCTTATCAGTCTGTTTAACAACCCTAATGAACCTGTCAACACAATCAGCCCAACCATGCTGATCATTGTACTTTGTTGGAATCACCACCGCATATTCTTGAGGTTGAGAATGTAATATCCATTGTTGGGTATTCTTCCACCTGTTAGAGAAGGCGGATATCGTTTTTCCAACAGGCAAGCGCTCCTGAAATTGGAGGATCCGATTCGATGGAGTTCAGCTGAGGTATGATACAGGAAAAGAAGGAACTCGGCCTTCGAAGGTGTTATCGAGGTCACTATTTGTATATTGGACCCAGATGTCATGAGATTCAGGCATGATCCCTTGGTTGGTATCAGTATATTCTACCTTGCAATCAAGTCCCAGACACTCAACAGATGTAGGGCAGTGAAATGGTAGACGGTAGTACAACAGCCCGTTGTGAAGTTTAATAAATATACTGTGTATGAGTACGTTCTGATCATATCGGAGCACCAGTAAACTAGATTCATGTACCCAGTTGTCTTCAATTTGTGTACGGAATAGCTGTCCAAAATTGGGAATTCCGAAATCTACTGAGGTATCTCTGACTGAGGTTAATTTGATACTTCTGCACACGCCGCGGACATGAGTTTCTCTCAAATGATGTACCTGTTGTGATACGGGGCAGAAAAATGGCTCTTTCTGACATTGGTGGAGGAGTAAAAGATGAGATCTGCACGTATTTCGCCATGTATCAGCAGCTAATAGTAGATTGAAAAGTTTCGCAGAGTCAATATTGTAACAGCCTTGAAGGGCAACATATGACAGTGTCACCTCCATAAAGTCAAGACCGGTACACCGGTCATTGTGCTTAAGCATCTGATGAATGGAATTGACTTTGTTGGTAGTTCACTATGCCTCTTTCACATTGCCGATATGTAGCCATTCAGAATTATTGGTGGTGAAATTGTTGCCAGAACCCATTCACCAAATTGACTCTGGTATATGGCTCACAAGATGCATCTTTGGATATCAGAAATGGATTACACGCTGCGGGATGGTTTCCCTGAGCTCCAGAACAGTGATTGCCCGCCACCAAGCTTCAAACTCTACCAACCGAATGAAGAATTCATTCGTGAACCACATCTGGTCTTTCGAATAGATACCATCAATCTCTCTCTCTACCTGATTCCCAATACAGTCCATATCAGCGATACTGCAGGTGGCGGCTTAAATCTCAGCATTGGACATACTGTCCTGAAATTGCACACGCTTGTCGGCGGTCATTTTTACCACCCCGTAAGCCTCCTCTTCTGCAGCAGTCTTCATTATAAAAAGTATTTTGGCAAATATGGTTCTGGGACTGGTTACCTTAGTCCCGACTTCCTGCAATGGTTGTCGCTCATGATGTTGAAATGATTTATCGAAAAGCTTGCGTTTTGCAGTAGTCACCTGATGGATTTGGCACTCCAATTGGTCAATTGTCTCCTGGTGATCAGCTTCTGACCATATGGTTGCCGCTTGTCGGGCTTTATTCAGGCGCACCTGAAATTGCCTATGTTTTGATGTAGTAATCTTTTCAGTCCTGTACACCTGAAGCTCCATTGCATCACGGATTTTTTGAATCTTTTGTTCTTGTAACTGATGGGATTTGCTTGCCAATCGTTCATCCACTTTTTCGTTCGCAGACTTTGACATTTTCTGAACTCGCAAGGTGCACATCTTCTTGTAAAATCACTTCAGTGCATCATCTAGTGCTGCGAGGGATATATCAGAGTGATTTTATTGGCTGACATGTAGAGAGAATTCACCTAATGCCTGTACTGCTCCCATCACCATTTCATCTGAGGCTATTTCCACCGCAGTTTTCCCGGCATCCTGGGAGCAGTCAACAATTGGAGCACAATTCACTACCAGTGTTCGGATCATGCCCCAGATTTCTTTTCCCTGCCAATAGCCACTGTTTGTCGAAGCGAATGGTTTAGAGAAGCACTGCAGGCTTCGATATCGTGATACTGATGTGAATTGATTGTCAAATTGATCATTGACATTTCTAGCTTTCAGGTATTTGAGCAGCCAGTGCAAAAAGTCTTTAACTAAACCCAGGAGCAGCTGAGGCAATTCATCAGGCTGCCAAAGGCGATAGGGATTGCCAAGAGAGTATTCCCAGAACTGGTTGCGGATTGGATGAACACCGAAAGTGTGCAGAACATCAATATTTGTTTCTTCCAGAAGCTCCAACAAATCATGCTGTTCGCATGGGTTATCAAGTGGTCGAAAAGGTAAATGCCCCATCAGTGCACCTTTAGAAATTTCACACATCGGGCATGAGCCATATGAGACTTCAGCAACTTTGACTTGTTCTGGATAATTTCCGACCCAGGCATCCAAAAGTGGATAACATTGTCTTTCAAATCCATCAGCAAAATCCCATTTCAAGCCAGGGCCAGTGATGTCAAGATTCCGGAGTGGGGACAGCACTGTTCCAACCCCGGAATGCCATGCCTCGTCAGTATTTTTGGCACCTTTTAGGGGACAGGGGATCAGCCCAACATAAAACCAGGTGGGCTTTTTAAGTGTACAGCAGATATCTTTTTGAATATTACCGATGGTGAGATACAGCGGCCAGACATGCTGGTTGCCTGAAAAATTGGTCAAGTGGGTCTTGTCAGATGTACAAATGACTGGCATAATTGTCACTCCAACAGCAAGCTGATCTTACGTATCCCACCAACAATCGCCTGTGTTCATCTCGCTCTATATTCGGCGACTTTCCGAGTCAACAAGGCGCACCGGTTCAAAATCATCGTGTGCCTGAAATGGGAGATGTGCCAAAACGAACTACATACATTTGAAAATATTCCTGTAGTATAATGTTCTGAAGATGTGTGAATGATCTTCAATCCAACAATCATTGCCAAGCCCGAAATCGAGTCTAGGTCCGAGCTTTCATAGAGCATCTCCTGATTCAAATGATTCGATGTTGAAGTTGTCCATTCCACACCTCAGTTGTTGATGATTCCACGTTTTAGTTTGCTGGCTAAATGATTGATCCTGATGAATGTCATGTGCTGACTGAAATGGATTCCATGGATTCCATTGTTCTGAGTACTGGCGATGCTTGTTCTACAATCCAGTTGTTTTGCCAAATGCTTTCCCCGCCGCGTTTTCCACTCCAACCACCTGCCTATGAGCCCTCGTCTTTGTTAAATCAGGGGTACAAGTCAGATCAGGTTTCTGGGGTCTATCGTTTCTTTGTCAGGAGAATCTTCAGGTGGCGGTGCACCAGGTACATTGTCTATGGGTAGATGAATTTGTTGACTAAGCTCATCGATGGCCATTCAGGTGCACTGACTGAAGTTGAACCATGATGGCTCGGGTCAATCCCAGCCTGCAGGTGGTAAAATCCCATCAGGTAATAGCCCCTCATTCATCAATATTGAGTCATATTGCTGATAGTGAGCCACAAGTCAATTCTTGTCACATAATTTCCTTTTGCAGATAAAGCACTTGACATGTTTCCTGCAAGTGTTGACCATATTTGAGAAACGGTCACTGAATACGTATTCAGATGAATCTCGCTGATGCTTCAGCGGGTGATATAGAGCCTCAACGATATTGGTTTGAAAGTGAGCTAACTTAGGGTATCCTAACACATTCACAGCCGCATCACACCCCACCAAATGCGGGGGGGAGGTTTCTTTTGTCATCAGTGCAATCACCACAATGGGGTCTTATATTATGTCATTGCAGCATTGTAAGTTATACCTACACTCGAGCCTCTGAGCAGCTGATAATGAAGGTAGATCGTCAGAATACAATGAATAGATGAGTTTCTTGGCTATCTGGATGTCCGGGCATTGATCATCGAGAACTGATAAGGGTGGTAGGATGATTGCTTCAGTAAAGATCCTTGACTGGAGCGCGGATCATGAGGAGAACTAAGATGTACAGGCAAGGAGCTCAATAGAAAGCAATCACTGTTGCTGCTCAACTCACAGACCTTCTATTGAATGAGGATGCAAGGTCATATGCGCACAACTTATGTGTAATATCCCTAGTCTTGCTAACCTTCATACTGGATATAGTTCTTGTTGGGTTCCTGGAGATATCATATTACATCGCTTCTAAGACCTGTAATCTCATGGAAATGTATGACGGTGGGCACCTATCCCATTTCCTATTATATGAATTTGACCATATAACAATGAAAGGCAAGATGTGTGTGATTAAGGTTTGTTTTTCTCAAGGCCCAGGTTGGTTTCATGGATCAAAGGTGTAGTGAAATACCACGGTTTCTGACAACAGAATGGGATATAAGAAGCCCTTTATTCCGCCGAAGGTTACTGCTACCTGCAATATACTCAATCATACTCCGATTGATTCTCAATCGCATCTCGCATCTATTGGAGTTTACCTCTGTCTTTGTCTAACAGAGCATGTCGACGAAAGGATATCCACCAAAGACAGTGAATATGGCTCCACCTGGTGGCCAATTTCACTCACAACAACGCGGTGATGACGAATCAGAATCACCGTATAAAAGTTCACGACATGCCACTCGCCAAGATAGTCAATTTGGGAAACACACCCATCAATATCATCCGCCAGATGGGTATGGTCACCCTCCTCCACAGCAGCCATTACCAGGCACTCCGCAGTATTATCACCAGTCTCCATTCAGCATGACACATATTTCGCAACCTACCTGCAGCGCACGCCAAGGATTTCCAAGTTAGGGGCCATCATGGGAAAGTTATGACCTGCACCACGATGGTTACGGCAGGTCTCAAATGTTCCCTACTCCGCGGTTCCCAGGACAAGGGCCGTCATCTCCAGGTGCACCGAAAGTGCCTCCAGGACCGCCAAGACATCATCCAGTCATTTGGCCAACATCTTCCAGATCGAGTCCTCCACCTCAACACTCTTCCGGGGCACCTGGGAGACACCTCATAAGCCTCCCGACAAAAGGATTCCAGCTGCCAGCAGAACGGCGAAAAACACATGTCACAGGGATTGTGGACTTGCACCGTTTGCAAGATATATTCTACTACGAGTAGGATGCAGCGGATGAGAGCAAAGATTCGTCGGACTTTGGCGGTGCAGAAGGCAAACCCCCAATCAGCCTGAAGCAAACCAAATTCTCATTGAAGCAATTTGCCAAAAGGATGGGGCAGGCCAACTACAGTGCTTTCAACAAGTGGAAGAAAGTATGGGTTGCGGGGCTTGTGGACAAGGAGAATCAGTCCATTATCCGGAGGCAGAACCGTTGGAACCAGGCTTCAGAGAGACCCCTGCATGGGGAGACGGCAGTTGCAGATTTCTTGGCGACATTGGAGAACTGACTGCTATTGGTTAATTCTGATAATGCTAGATGGATTCGCCAGTAGCGGGTTGAGATGATATTGAAGAAATGTGCAAGCAAACTTAGAGAGGGAAGGAAAAAGGGTAGGCGAGACAACAAGCAAGCAGTGACGGATTTCGGAGAGCGCATGAGCAAGCAGGCGAACGGTAACCTTCCAGAGTTGGGAAATACAATGTTCACAGTTATAATTCGCTGGGTGTCGAATGGCAAGGATTTGGTTCTAGCCCCCAAATAACTCCAAGCCTAGTATACAGTTATGAGGCACTGCGACGAGTTGGTTGATTTCATTGACAAAAACGGCGGCCCGAAAAAGCCATACATTCTCACATCAAAGTCCAAGTGCACCTTGGAGCAGGACGAATTGGAAGAGGAGTATATGGGATTATATACACACAGGCAAATGATCAATAACCCCATATATTGCCAGATCTCGTCCAACTGTTGCCTTTCACATGCTTTCAAGTTGAAACTTGGATATAATGTGAAGATATTTGTGGTAGAAATGATGAGAGCAACAAGGAAGGAGATTGCCCAGCATGTACTTAGGCCGACAAAGGTAATCCCCACTAGCCGTGTTAGGGCTAGATGTGAGCAACTGCCAATCATTATACATAGACTTTGGAAGGTTCTGAAGAGGGTGGAAAAGAGGGAGAAGTGGAGGGAGAGGAGGATGGTGGGCAAGAAAATGATACTTCTATTAATGTAAGTTCTGATTGAAAGAATAGAATTGATTATATTCCATCCACATGTATTCGTTCAAATGGTTGCTTCTCAGTGAAATACCTAACATGCAAATGAATATCAGGAGTGCCGGAATATGAGCTAATCAGCCCAGCGTACATCCGAGCAACTGAAAGAGCTCATTGACGACAGAATTAACACAGACAATAGTGCAAGGGAGGTTCAGGAACAAGTGGAAGATGGTAAGGAGATCCTCGATCCAGACAATACAAGCTCAATATGTAATACGGTTCTGAATTAAATCAACAACGAATTTGAACATGAGTGTCTTCATGAAGCAGTTAGGCTGCTGAATGTGCGTCCTATTCACCAATCACCAGATGACTGTGTTCAAGGCCACAAGTATTCAATTCCAGGGCTGCCTGGAACAAAATTTTTGGCGCACCAGGTTATGGCCATCTGGTTCATCATGAGGTGATGGGTTTGGGATCCTGATATGCCAGGAGCACTGGTGGTAGATGAAATGGGCCTTGGAAAGACTCTCACCTCAGTTGCTTCCGCAACTCTTTGCAAATTGGTGACTGAGAACGTTGTAATGGGGTTGCCACTGTCCATTTTATGGGGGAATACCCTTGAAGAGTGGGTGATTTTGGCAAACAACGACTTTCCTGGCATTGTCAGTGAAGATTGAGAGTGGAATCCGCTGCAGAGATTGAATTCTGTGCCCCGCCACCTGTTGGAGATCCAGTCAACACCACCTCATGGGTATGCAGCACTGATCTCAGCCCTTGAACCAATCTTGGTGGTAACAATATCCGGAGTGGCTGCGACCTTCAAAAATGTCATTGACAAGATGACACATGGCACCAATTTCAAACTCGTCAACCTATTGCACGCCAAAACTGCAAATTTCACCCATATGGATCTCAACACCAGTATTGACAAGCTAGAAAACCGATGGAATGTCCACCATGTCTCATATAATACCTTAACATTTAGAGCGAAACCATCAAGTATCAGCCAACTCTCCAACTGTTCATGGTGTTTTGGGATTTTTGATGAGTCCCATCGGTATAAGACTAAAAACATTGTGGGCTGGCAAATTGCGATGAATGCAAAAATAGGATTCAAACTTCAAGTCACAGCTACACCGGGATTCCATTAACTTCATGACTGGTATTGTCAGAGGATGTGGCTGTTTTCAGGTGTGCGTAAAGATCCAGAGGATGATACTGTGATGGAAAAGCATGGTGCGGAGGCATTGTATTCAGCTGTGAAGAGTTTGATGCATGCTATCCAGACTAAAGACGAAGAAGCTCAACAGGACGTGGCGCACCGGATAATTCAGATTGCAAACCCATGGACCATCAGACGGTGGTCAGAATCGAAACTAGCCAATGGAAAACCACTCATCTGGATACCAAAGGAGAACGCACACCTCATTGATCTCGAATGGACTGAGGAACAGCAAGCACATCTGACGACCATGGTGGAGATGTACACTTCACGGGGTGCTTCTGGAGCATGGAGGGTACATAGATGGCAGCTAGCATGTTTCTTGTTAGTGTTGGGAGACACCGAGGATCGCAACGATGTTTCTGGAAAATGGCATGATGAATGGCCACTTCATACTTGGGTGGAATCTCCAATTTTCTGATGGCGGAGAGAGCCCTTTTTGCCAATGCTTGTGAAGGAACCTGCAGAGTATCCCGAATCTGACCAAGAAGATGCATCAAGAGAGACACTTGTTCCAGATGAGAGAAATGAAAATTCAACGCCCAGTGCACCTCCTCCACAGAAGACACTGCTATTTTGTCCTCTTCCTGACCAACTTCGTTTTTTGAAGTGGTGGCTAAGAAAGTTTCTTGTGGATCATGTGGTTATATTCCACATGTATGCCAAAATGGGCAATGATGAACACATATAATTGCAGCTCAAATTCCAGGATTCACGAAATCCCTCTGATAACCACACCCAGAGTGGGTGGGACAGGCCTAAATCTGACAGCTGCAAATCAGACAGTAATAACTCAGAAATTTTGGGTATTGAATGAGCAGCACCAGGTATTTGCACGAGTTGTCCAGCTAGGGCAAAACCGAGTTCCACACACATGGTTACTAAATACAGGTCCTGGTGGCTACAATAACAGCATGAGGAATCTCCAACACAACCCTGCAGTAGCGCAAATGAGAGTCCTGCATGGCTTGATTAGTGGACCGAGCATCACGACATCGATGCCATATCAGATTCTGGAGGCTAGTGAGGACCATACGAAGCGGCTGACAGAGAATGGAGACACATTGCAGTCTGATGAACCATTAATCATAAAGTGTTAGATGCTTCATCAAGGTATGCCTCTTTAGACATTCAAGCAACATAATTATCTTAACTGATACAATTACTCAAAAAGGTTGTTTGTAAGGGACACTGTACTGGAGATATAAATTTTTTCTCTCTTCAATGTTGAAGTGAATCAAAGTTCTGATGTTGGAATTGTTGTATCTTGAATTAGAAATGGCTAGAGTGGAATGTCATTGGCGTTCATGTTTATTATTAATGACCATATGAGATGAATTGAATTGATACACAACAGTAGAAGTTCCTGCGGCTGACCTATTGCATGATAAATAGCATGAGTCGAATTGTGAGAGAGATGCAGGAAAAGGCTTCGATAAATCGTCACATGCTGATTGGAGGTGTTCCGGAAGCCTGAAGCGACCTACGTATTTCTAATGAAAAAGACAAATTCATCCACTTTCAGGTGCACAGGAGTCTATTCAGCAAATATCATGTCACTCGTTATGACTGATCAAGCACTGCATATCTGCCAATCACATTTAGGAATAAGACAGTCTAGGTGATATTTGAGTACTTATGTCTGAGTATGAGGCAGCACCAGAGAATCCAGGGCATATCTTCCTGACTGATCAAGCACTGCTTATTCACCAATCTCATTTGTCGATTACAACACACTAGGCGATATTGAGTACCTGTGTCAGCATATTCGTGGTATAGCCACACCATTTGCTGGCCTATGGTTGAATTTCCGGTGCTCTGGAGAATCCTGGGCATATCTTTGTGACAGATCCAGCACTGCATATTCACCAATCCCATTTGGCAATCAAAACAGACTAGGCGATTCTGAGTACTTGTGTAAGAATATGAAACATGGGCTCGCATATTCGTGGCAAAACCGTAGCTTTTACTGCCCTATCATGGAAGTCCTGGTACACCTCTGATCTGCATCCCAGAGAGTCGGAAGCTGAGATACAGCTCAAGTATTCCTGGCTCAAATAGAGCTTTTCGCTACCAGGGTTTTCCTGGCCTAGGATTGAAGATCATGCACAGCTGACATCTTTAATCCTGTCCAGAATGAGCTTCTTGGATATGTATGAAGCCAACTTTGACAAGCTGTGAGTCATTATGCATGTTATCACTCCAGCCCAGGCACACCTCAGGAGTGACAAATAAGCCACCGAAGCGCATGTATTTGCAGTACATAGTGCACTTTGTATATTTTAGTTTGCATCATTCTCATCATGTTTTCTTCAACTTTGAATTAGTGGACCCAGTACACACAGGTCTATCAAGACACTCCATGTTTAGGTGCAGACGGCTCATCCTGCTCTGCGCCTGCTGAGATATTTACCTATGCTTGATCAGTATGTTGAAGGCCACCGCTAACATACCATCAGCTGTCAGCTCCGTGGCAACTTTCCGTTGCAGGAAGATTGCCACTGCGTGACTAAACCATAAATGCACAAGCCCGGCCAATTGGTAACCCCACTTAACTCGATATTGACTAAGTAGTCTGTTTGGACTAATGTTTCCAAATCCTAAAATAGCTTCTGCAAGTTCAGGCTCTGACAAAAGAGCTGTGGAAGCTTAAGAGCAAGAATCTCAAAAGACTGATTCTGCTCAGCGACACTGCAAGATGGCTGGCAACTCCCGCTCACCCATGTACCACACTGACTCAAAGAGGCCTAAGATCTTAAATCTTGGATTCAAGACTTAACTGTATTCTGACTAAATGTATGTTTGGGCCGCCAAAACCTGTATCCAAAAAAAAGTTATTTGGACCAAATTCCATCGAGAGAAGTTCCGAGAGAGAGAATCTTAAACGCTCGAGTTATGAGAAAACTGCTACAAAGAGTACAATAAACTTTCAGAGTCAGCTGAGCCTGGAATCCTCATCCATTGAATCCAAGCATAACCATTCCAACTGCGGTGCACCTCAATTCCCCGGAACTGCATGCATGTGACCACCATTTCTCTGCCCGCCGTGACATGACATCTCACTATACATTCATACCATTGTGGAATATACCTTTCAACCGCAAGATTTATTTTTAGTCAACATTGTAGTTGAGAGATTCATAATGAATGTGGGATTTAACGGTGTGGGATTTATGAGATATTAGGCGCAACATCAGAATGTAAGCAAAAATTCATGACCCATTTGTTAGCAATCTTGGCATTGATGAGTGCTTGAATGAATAAGATTACCCCTGAATCATCCATCGTATATTACCATTCTTTCTCTACGCTTGTATCTCTCCTTTGTGTACCAAATTCTCTCCCTCTTCCATTAACTACTCCAACAATGTTTTGAAGGTTATTCTGCAGACACGGCCCAGATATACACACGAGAGGGAAGTTATGCTTACGATATTGGCCAATTGACTGCACACTTTGCTGCAGCAACCTAATACAATAGAATATTGTCAAGATACATGTGTCCTTCCGGCAGATATACCCGATATGGAGATTCATATTGCTCATTGCTAGATAACAAACTCCAGTATGAACCCTTGCCACTCAGCCGTCACTCACAAGGTCGCAACCAAATCTATCAAGTTTTCCAAATTCTCAATGCTGCACCAATTTCAATTCAATGCAGTCACCGCAAATGCTGGAACTTTGACGCATAATGACTACATTTAGAGGAGTCATATGCACGGGCTCATGTTTTCATTCAGCTTCTCAGTGCTCAATTTGTGGCCAGCACCAAGGGTTAGTTGGTGTTGCGAGTTATCATCCGGTGCGTCTGGTTCTATTCTCTCAGTGTGTTGGCTGTAGCCAACCTCCAATTCTTGCATCCGTACAGAGTGTTGTTCATAGGCGTTGCTAACATTCTGCATTAGGAATAAATCTATTCCGGTGCACCTGAGAAGGAATCCGTCTATTCTGGTGCACCTGACAATATCTGAAATCGCAACATGGACTGCCGTCCACAATATAAATATCAACCATTGAAGTCATCTCTCCAGAACCCTTTCAAGGCGCACCTAGAATTGCATCCTCCACAACTATGTGCAAATTCTTGCACCATTTATTCTGTTATTGTATTGCACTTAATCTTATATTTCCTGCTTCTACACTCTGTCCCACATTGTCCAACTTTAGATCTTTGTTACAGCAAATGGAATCTATGCCCAGCCAGTTGAGGAATCACTATTCACAAAAGAATCAAGAAGCACACCTAGAGAAACAACTCGTTTACAAGAAAGCAGCCAATTGTCATTGTCCAACAAATGATTGCCTTCCAATTATCTGCCTTTGTGCATCAGATTGCGGATGACCAATATCCCCGATTTCATTAATGAATCAGGATGACGAGACCGATCAAGAAATTGGCGATGATGACAGTGAGGACACCATAGAGTCCCCCGTATCATCCGACATCGAAGAAGACAATTTGGATCATCAACAGGAGATCCTTCATCTAGGTCAGGCGTGCCTGGACAAGTCATTATGCTCAACAAAGGTTCCACTGCCAAAGAAATGCAGCCATGCCGATACTGTCATTGCATGCCCTCCGCTGCCGAATTCCCGAAATCTACCTGCAGCAATGGCACCACCACTGCTCACACAGCAAAAGTCATCCCTACTCAACAAAGTATCCGTGTCTGACCATGCACCATCTGCCTGGGCACTGGTGCTTCCCAAAAAGTCTAGTGGAGACCAGAATATTCCACAACCCAAGGCCAGTAGTGATCAGAACGTTCCCCAACACCAAAAGGCTACTTTTGTGGTGGCGAAAAGGTTCATGTAGGCAATCGTATTCACGAAGAGCTCTTGACCAATAATATCCGATGACAAGAACTCGATGATTGAAGAACTCTGGAATCTAGCGATTGAATCCCAGGATCGTCAGTGGGCATTAGCAGGTGCACCTGTAGATACACCGTCAGGCTGTCAATTGCCCGGTGGTCCATCTCTCAAATAGATCCGCAAACACGAGATGCTGTAAGTCTTGAATTCGATTTATTACCCCTCTATCAGACTTGCGGAAAATGACTACCCCCAAAAATATACATAGTTGAAACTGAACAGTAGTACCATTCGAGGACAGTTGGCAGATAGGGCATGTTAAACTGTTGTTCATAGTTACCGGTCGGATGTGGGCTCTGAGACTGAGCTTTGGGTCATGGTTCAGGAGCTCCTGTTTGATGATTCTTACCTCTCCAAGGTCGTTGATGATAAGAAGTCATGGTTCACTAGAATGGAAGTTCTTGATCTCATTGACCACCAATTTTTCTTCACCGCCAATAGCTTGGGGCGCCAGCCATCAACATCACAGTATTTCCAACCTCTTGTTCCTCAGACTTTAGCGGTGGCAGCCGCAGCTATTCATTGTGCACTTTCTGAGTATCCCAGTGGAAAGAAGGCCACGGTTATGTTTTCTCAAGATGAATATCAAGGTACAGTTGGCCCATCCCCTGTGATCAATTTTACTCTAGAAGCCACTACACAATCAATTACACATCAGCGGCCACTTCACACCCCTGCCCCCCACCACCTGTGGCGCAACTGCAATAGAATAGGCACTCCTCAATTCTCATTGGAGCTCCTCAGCCTTGATTGAACCTCTTCTATTTCATTCCGCAGTCAATTCCTCCTCTCTCAGTGCTCCTCCATCCCATTCCGCACTCTATACATCCCCATTTCCGTGCTCCTCCTCACAGGATGGGAGCTCTTCAATTCCCACCAGCGCTCCTTTAATACTTTCTGTACTTCTTCCACGCCCATTTTCGGTGCTCCTCGTAAGGGGTAAGCGCTCCTCAATCCCATCGGTACTCCTCAGCCTGCATTGGCTCTCCTCTATTTCGTTCCACACTCCTTAACCCCCCCACTTTCGGCACTCCTCAATGTCATTCTGCACTCCATAACCCACCCTCTTTTGGGGCTCCTCAATGTCATTCCGCACTCCTTAACCCCTCCACTTTCGGCGCTCCTTGGCTTGGACTTGACGCTATTCTTTTTCATTCCGGGCTTCTCCAACACCTTCTGTGGTACTTCTCTTTTCCACACATTACTCCCTAACTGGCACTCCTCTTTTCCCCTGGTAGTTGTTCCCATTTTTCATCCAAATGTATCATATTGCCTCTCATACCCCCATTTGGATTCGCAGCTACCTAACATCTCATTACATGTGTTTTAGATAACACAAATCAAGCCAAATGACATTGGAATTCCATTTCATCCACTTGCCAGAAACGAATACTCAGCAAATACAAGGAGCGCCTACAGCTTCTTTGCGCCATTGATGAATTGTGTGTTCCTGCTTTTGTTGGCCCTGATGAGCTGGGAAATGGAGTGAATGACATCAACACCATGTTTGATTGATATTTTTTGATCACTTAGTTCAGTTATTGTTTCTGTGTATCTGGGTTGATATTTGAATCTCTCGCCTTTTTCTTTCGTTTCCTTAATGTAGCGAGGCACAAAATACAATGTTGAAGAAGATGATGGCTAGTATGATTCACAAGTGATAATGAACAATATTCCATGCATTATATTTGCTGTTGAGGGAAGTCGATTGCTGAGGTACATGCGAAGAGTCTCAGATACCGCCTGCCATCCTCTGAACATATATCCTTAAAAACCCAGGCAACTCGCATAGTTCGTTTGTGATTCCCGCGTTGCTTCGGCAACACTCCCAGGTACACCCAAAGATCTCTCCGGCTCTCCGACGCGCTCCCAAACTTGTCGCAATCACTCCCATCGTACTCCTGTATCATCCATCAGAGATCCGAGGTACTCATGTACCTGTCATCAGATATGGCAGTAACGCAGAAGGCCGGGTGGAATGCTCTCCTAGGGTCTGATACTCTCCTGAAATTGACGCTTCTAAGTTTACACTCCACATCTTCTCAGACACTCCTGGAGTCTTCCAGAGACTAAAATACATTATGCTGATGTGGAACACACTACCGGAGAGCTACCAACAGAGGGTGTATCAAAACACTCTTGCTACAGTCAAGTGTCAGATCCAACATGTGGAGAACCCAACGCCTGCCGTGGTCATCACTGCAGAAGCAGTGCATATTAACAATGCTATTCTTCTTGACTATTTGACCTCCGAAGTGGCTCTTGAGGAACCTGAGATTGCAGGCACTGATGCCAACATCCAGATAGCCAACAATTGCACAGAAGAGGAACTGCATTTCGTGATGCCAGGGGGCAGCGGGAATTACAAAGATGAAAGTGTTGAAAGCGACGAGCGCAATGCCATCCCCACCGCCAACCGGCGACGACTGGCCACGCCTGAACTCAACTGGTTTAACCTGGAACCCATGGACGTCGATGGGTCTGAGGGCAAGGATGGCGACAATGTGGATGCGAATGAGGAGGAAGCAGCATCGGAAGCCGATGATGGATCAATGCAGAATGTGCAGGACTGAGGGCATAGTAGGTTGGACCTAGGACCCAGTGATGTCGATGGGGATGAGTGCAGGAAAGGCGATGGTGCGGATACGGATGAGGATGAAGAAGCATCGCAAGCTGACGATGGATCAACGCAGAATGTGGAGGACTGTGGGCATAGTACTTGGGAGTGTGAAGATTGGACAGTATAGTTCTGACATGTAAAATAAGCTAACGTCCAAGCAAATGCAACAGCAAGCGATATATCCCAAGCGAAGACTGTATTGCAATAAGTGACAAAATTTGAGAGCTAAATATATATGGGGAGAGTGCGGCATGTGGCTATCGGCCAAAGAAAGGCATAAACATCGCCAGCCATTGTGTAAACAGCTACAGCTTAACTGCAGCCCCTGCAAAGAGTGTAACACACATGTCATTCTGATAGTGCGTATACGTCACCACAGTTCGGGCACAAAGTAAAGGAGGTAATATGCAATGCGACCCGTCACCTGGGCAACAGGAAGTGTGTAATTCTCCGTTAGAAGGTACAAGGTTCTGTCAGAGCTGTCAGAGCCATCTGAAACACCCAGGAGTTTCTGACGGAAACTAGGGTTGTTGCTGATGCTGGCTTCGCTGGGAGCAGTGGATCTCTGGCTTCGCTGGGTGCAAGCTTGGAGCAACCTGGTCACGGTGCAATGCTCACTCTCACATCTCTGACAATATGGCTTCGCTGGGAGCAAGCAGTTAGCGGTGGATCTGGCTTCGCTGGTAGCAGTGGATCTGGCTTTGCTGGTAGGGATGAGAGTGGCTTCGTTGGGAGCAAGCTGGTACCGGTGGATCTGGCTTTGCTGGTAGCAGTGGATCTGGCTTTTCTGGGAGGAAGCTGGTAGTGGTCGAATGATCACTCTCACCTCTCTGACAATCTGGCTTCACTGGTTGCAGTGGATCTGGCTACGCTGGTAGGGGTGAAACTGGATTCGCTGGTAGCAGAGGATCTGGCTTTGCTGGGAGCAGTGGATCTCTGGCTTTGCTGGGAGCAAGCTAGGAGCAAGCTGGGAGCGGTGCAATGCTCACCCTCACCTCTCTGACAATCTGGCTTCGCTGGGAGCAAGCTGTTAGCGGTGGATCTGGCTTTGCTAGTAGCAGTGGATTTGGCTTCTGTTGGGAGGAAGCTGTTAGCGGTGGAATGATGACTCTCACCTCTCTTACAATCTGGTTTCGTTGGTAGCGGTGGATCTGGCCACACTGGTAGTGGTGAAAGTTTCTTCGCTGGGAGTAAGCTGATAGCGGTGAATTGGGCTTCGCTGGTAGCAGTCAATCTGGCTTGGCTGGGGGGAAGCTGGTAGTGGTGGATCGGACATTGCTGGTCGGCGTGAATGTGGCTTTGCTTGGAGCAAGCTGCTAGCAGTGGATCGGGCTTTGCTGGTAGGTTGTTACATAACATTCATGGAAAAATAATCGAAGAGTAAAATACCCATGCTGGTGGTTGTCATGGCGGTGATGGTGATGGTGGTGATGGTAATGGTGGTGATGGTGATGGTGGTGATGGTGATGGTGGTGATGGTGATGGTGGTGATGGTGATGGTGGTGATGGTGATGGTGGTTGAGATGACGATTGAAACAATGGGGTTGATGGAATGCATGCAGTATGAGAAATTTGCTTCATTCTGTAATTCGATATTACATATGGTAACACCTGCATCACATTCTCATAACTCCTCTCTAATGGCCAAAGCACACGGTAGGTAGTGATACTCTATAGGAAGCAACCATAGCACAGTTGTAACAGGGATAATATATGACGGTTACGGTTGCACCGAAGGCTTTCCCGACAAATTACACCAAAATGTATTCAATTACTTTTCGTTTGATTTCAGGACTACTTAGTTAGTACACAACAGAAATGTACTAAACTTTACATGCTACTATATATCTAGTATGTGATTTCCATATATTATTCAGATTAATTATAATGATTCTATGCCAACTGGTACTTTATACCAATAGAATGGTAAAGGGAAACAACTTGGGAATATATAGCTTATATTTGAATATATCTGATGAAATGACTTTTTCATGATGTATTGAAATTCAATTTATATAACTGACATATATTTAATGTATTCTGTACCTGTGACTTTACAATCTTAATCCACAACCCAATAATTGCTGCACCCAATGTGTATCCTGTACCTGCGGGATAAAATAAGTGAGATTGGAGAAGTTTATCTTCAAGTATACATATATTGAAAAGAATATATTGTATTGGTAAAGATAGACTGATTTGTTTGTAATTTGAAGTAATGTGGTACACAATACAACAATCATGTGAGGACTCATTACTCTCTCACTGTGAAACATGCTGTAATTACAATACTCGGAGTCCTCTTCAATGGAGGGGATTGGGCGTGAAGTGGCTAAGAACCGTTGCTTTGGTGATGCTTCTGTAGCTGGATGCTGGATGCTGGATGCTGGATGCTGGATGCTTCCGTTCTGGCACCTTGTCTTGGCATTGGTTTCTCCAACATTTCAAGTACGTAAAGCACTTATTCTGCGGTTAGCACTGAATGGCATCAGTGCAAATTCTACATCATATCACTTCAGACATCTTCATATTAATGGGACGTGCTAGATATGGAGAATTCCATATCAATACTTCCTACCATTTTATATCATTCCCCTTCAATTCAAAGTTTTCCGCCTGACGTGAGCTACACTAGCGCTTAGGAGTCGCCTAGAGTTACTATTAGGGGCTCCCCTGTCATTCAGCGGTAGAATTTGCACCCCTCGCATCTCATGTTCGAATATCACTTTCGATGGACAGCTATGAAGAAATTGTACTCCACATAAAATGCTTAGAAACCACCAGAACATCATAACCACGAAGCCCGCCACTGAATGATAGATCCTAACTTGATAATACCGAATCGGGTTGAAAAAAACTAACGCTAAGTTGAGTATTCTGGAGATATCCAGCTCGGAGGACCCCGCCATTCTCTCATCATTGCACCATACTTCTGCAAAGCAATAGCTACAGGAACCATTGTTCCAAAAACAATGAGACCTTGTGCGGAGAATGTCCAGGTGAACCCTGCGCTCTCCACCCATGGTGCGATCAGGAATGGGTTGATAAAAGCCGAAGCATTGAGCAGGACGGCATAGAATGTGATCACGCTCATGGCATGGAGAGGGTAGCAGTCAACAATGTACGCTGATACCGCTGTGTTTCCTATCTGAATTCCAGCTGCAAAAAGGAATAGTGCGACTTGGCCGACCATCCAATGATATCCTCTGTCGACCGAGATGCCCCAGAAGATGAGGCCGATTGTTGTTATGATCGCCGATGGATAGATTAGCCAGAGGCGCATCTCGGCGACACGGACATCGTTATTTTTCTTGGCAAGCTTTAGTACGATGAGGTCGCTGAGGTGCCCAGAAAAGAAGATTTCGGATAGCAACGTTCCAAGAATAAGACCTATAAAAAGTAGACCCTGGATTTCTGGTCGATACTGAATATATGCCACTGGGAGATAAGTAATGACAGACAGCACCCACCAATACCAAGCGAAGGAGTAAAAGAAGATGGCAATGGCGACATTGGGATAGGACCAGGACTTGCAGAAATAGACCAGTGCATCATATGGTTTTTGAACAGCGATACCTGGGACCGGCTTCCAATTGAAGAATAGAAGATTCATCGTCCGAGGAATATCGTCGTAGCTCGCGGGAGGCGCCTTGTCCGACCTGTCCGAAGAGCTTGGCATGCGAGACAGCATAAGTCTGCGTGGATATAATGTCTCTGGAAGAAGAAATAACTCGAGGACGAGTAATATGGCAAACATCAAGGCAGTGAGCCATTGGACCCAATATTGGTCCTTTAATGTCACGAATCCACCGACTATCACCTGTTAGAGCATATCGGATCCCCAACGCTAAAAAGTACATACTCAATGGTCCAAACAGCAATCCCATGTCTAGAGCCAGCACCCACAAGCCGAGCTTTTGGCCTCGCTCATGCTCGAAGAACAAATCGTTTATGATCGCCATTCCAACCGTTGCCGCAGGAGATACGCCAAAGCCCTGGAGGAACCGCGCTACATGATTGTCAGGAAATACGAATAAAGTGAAATCGGGTCTACTACCTGCCATGTATCCGTTGAAGCTGTTGGCAACCGCAGCACCAATCGTCGAAACAAGCGCAATCACCGTTCCAATGATAAAGACGATCCTTCTCCCGTAAATGTCCGCAAAGGACGACCAGACGAGCGGGCCTACTGTGAGACCCAGTGCGGGTATCGCAACTGTCCAATTAACTTGTGCATATGATATACCATACTCCTTTTGCAATAAAGGGAAGCTGGGAACAGTAGTCGTGGTTAAGTACGTGAATAGCCAGTCTTGGGATGTACCGTCAGCATATTCGGACCTGATACCGACGCAAGAAAATAGATTTCTTACACATCCACATCACGATGCCTAAGCATGTGAACTTCCGAGATTGCGAGAAGTTCAATGGGTCGAGTGGGTCGGTGGTCGGTTTTGGATTGATCTCGATTCCATCTTTTGCTAGTGCAAACTCGTGTATGTATCCTTTCTCTACCACATACTTCGGAGAATCAGCTGGAAGGTCGCCATTTTTCCCTTCCACCTTAAGGTCTTTATCTTTGACGACCTCCATCTAGACGAAGACAGTATCGAAAGTCAGTTGAGGGGGTGGGTTTCAGGATCGGCGGCCGCAGGGACTACGGAGAAACGTCTTGGGGCTTGAGTTCTGCAAATCGCAGGGTGTTGGTTAGATGAGATACAGAATACGAAGGCGGATGTGGTCATATATCACCCGTTCCACATTTTGTACTTTACACTTCAGATTTGATAAATACTCGGTGTCGAGAGTGGGGGGGTCAATTCCCCGGCATGGCTCCCGCGTCGGCGGCTTTTCAATGAACTCGAGGAGAAGTTGAGCGATTGGTTGAGCGATTGGTTCGGTTGGCTAGTGGCTAAGATTGCTGAAATCGGTTATCGCCGTTCATATATGAGAACCCTAATACTATGGTTCCGGCGAAGAATTGCTTGTTTGAAGCATATCAAAAAATATATGCGTACGCCAGATGATGTAGAGTAAATCAATAGAGGAACGTTAAGCTAGTTATATACCCAGCCATCTTCTTTTATAGTGAGTACATGGAGATCTTGGGGTGGGTTAATACGATCGGTCCGTCTAATAATGACCTTTGACAAGTGCCGCGATGAATTCAAGCGCCATACGCGCCAAATATTCCTCACATATTACCTTCCAGCTACGGCTAACGTCTGAATGTTAGGGAACCTCTGATCTGCAACTCATGGCAGCAGATTTACGTAAAGTGATGAACTCATACCTCGATAAGCGTAGGTTTAAGATTGGGGGTACCTTCCACACTTAGACGCCATATGCAAGACAATTTCTGTAGTGATTAATATTCAAACTACTCCTCTCTTGATCATCACACTCAGCCACGTTATTTATGTTCTATTTATCAGGTATTACCTAACAGGTTGGATTTCTCCCGTGCCAAGACTCACATACTCTCCAACTTCATCGCAAGAGAAAATATGAACGTTTTCGATTGGTGCGGTAATGAGACAGATCATTTATTAGGCCATTCTATGCTGACCTGTTGTGCACAAATAGACACATAGCGTGAACAGTTATTAAATTTGTTCTGTAAGATTATAGCAGAACCGGATGTCCTCCGCTCACCTCGATACACTATCGAAGTATAAATAAAAACTACAAAAGTGAACGTGCGATGCGGATGAACTGAAGTAGAGTATTTCGTACTGCGAATCCGAATGGGGAAGGTAGAAATCTGAACAGGCAAGTTCAATGGCTGGACAACACTCCGCGCTCTTGCTGTCGGCCGAATCTTTGCCAACTTCTGAGAAATCAGAAACCTTCTCATTCCATCCTTGCTTCTAAGGGCTTTATGACAATCGGGTGAAGCGTTCACAGTCGATACCCTGCAGCGTAGGGTGATGAAATCGTTCATCTGATCTTAGAATTAACAAACGAATCTAGAAAGGCAATGGTACATAAGTACTTACTTCCTTACTTAGGTAAAGCACTTACGTGGTGGCCTAGTTTGTTCCCATCTAAACTCCCGGATTGCAACGGTTGTACTGTGGGTATATAATTAACTTAAGATTGTTATACTATACCATAGGCAACTAATTGCGATTGGTTTTGCTGGCAACATTTTTACCATTAGTTCTACCTTTGATTTGACGATGCCACCAGTGGAGATTGCCCATACAGCAGCAGCACCGTCTTCGCCTACTCCGTTGACGTCTGGCATTTTGCACGACCGCTCGGACATATCTTCCGAACGATCACCACTTTTACCCAAACCCATCGAACCCTCGAGCTCGTCGGTATCACTGCAATGTGGGGAGACATATGAAATCGACGCTGGAGGGGAGTCGCAGGTGAAAGTGGTCCTCAGGGAGCTTGTGCTACTCTTTAAGATGAGTATGCCCGTTATATTGGCCTATATGCTTCAAAACTCTTTGCAGACAGTCTCCGTGCTTGTAGTTGGGAGATTGAGTCCTGAACATCTGGCTGCAGCTGCGTTCTCATATATGTTCGCAATGTGCACTGCTTGGCTGCTGGCATTAGGCGGAACGACTGCGCTGGATACTCTTTGTTCAACCTCCTTCACGGGCTCGAGGAATGCTCACGAACTCGGGATGCTGCTACAGCGGGCCTTCGTTGTTCTGGGTGCTATGTACGTGCCGGTTTGCATACTATGGTGGTTCTCGGAAGAATTATTCCTCAAGCTTGGACAGGAGCCAGGAATCTCACACGACAGTGCGGTATTTTTGCGATGTCTCATCCCTGGTGGCCTTGGGTATATCTATTTTGAGGCTATGAAAAAGTACTTACAGGCGCAGGGGATTATGAGTGGGGGAACGTATGTCCTCGCGTTTACTTCACCATTGAGTGCTGCGCTTAACTATCTCTTTGTCTATACGCTCAATATGGGCCTTATTGGTGCACCGTTGGCAACTGGACTCGCGTATTGGGCGTCATTTGTGTGTCTGGTGGGATATGCAAAATCTGTCGGAGGATTAGAGAGATGGGGTGGGTGGAATTGGTACTGTTTCAATAGCATTGGAACTTTCGCAAGATTGGCCGGGTTGGGAGTGATTATGGTTGGCACGGAATGGGTATTTTTCATCCTGCATTACCCATTCTACCTATTACAAAAACACTGATTCGGATGGCGAGTTAGTGGGCGTTTGAAATCGTCGCCCTAGCTGCGGGACGCCTGGGAACAGTTCCTCTTGCTGCTCAAAGCGTAATCATGACCACCGACCAGGTTTTAAATACAATACCTTTTGGAATCGGCGTTGCCGCCTCAACAAGGTGCGCTTCCCGTGTATAGATACTAAGTAGGCAATCAGGACACATAGCTAATGATAGGGCGGGTAATGACAGGGTAGGACATCTCTTGGGTGCGCGCGACCCAAAGGGAGCTAAAAGAGCTGCTAATACAGCGGCATGGCTCAGTATCATCGCTGGTGCAGTTGTGTTGGCTATTATGATGAGCTTGAAGGATAGGTTTGCATTGATATTCAACGACAACCCCGATGTGATTCTTCTCACCGCCCAGGTCATGCCGCAGGTCGCTCTATTCCAGATTGCAGATGGTCTCAATGGTTTGTGTTGCTGTCCACTTCTGGTATGGTTCCTCAGTACTAAGTGAGTGTTTAGGCTCTTGTGGGGGGTCACTACGCGGAATGGGGAGGCAACATACCGGTGCCGTAGTGAACATTATTAGCTATTATTTTGGAGCACTACCGTTGGGGATCCATCTAGCGTTTAATGGGTGGGGTTTGAAGGGTTTGTGGGTTGGTCAGTGTATTGCCCTGTACATTGTTGGAGCTATGGAATGGGTGCTAGTTGCGTATAGCGATTGGGATCAGCAAGTGAGAAAGGCATTTGAGAGGTTGGATTATGGCGACAGGGTTGAAGCTGGATGGCTAGTGGATGCTGCAGAATAAAGTTGAGGAACAACAGTCGTGCAATAATTGGGATGACAAAAATTAGATTACCATGAATAGAATTCAGTGACATACTATCTCTATTGCCCAAAAGTTCACACTTATGCCAAAGCTTACATCAACAACTTCTGTCAGTACCATCCAGAGATACTAAATTATATTTCCACCAGGCAGATTCTGGTAAAATAATATATAATAATGGCCCACCGGCAAAAGTGCAAATCGACTATAGACGGCGCTACGCGCAGCTCATGTCAAGCTTCCCGTTGGCCACTGCGCGACGCGCAGCTTATAGTCATCCATCGTCGGTTCATAGACATCTGCGCGTGGGCCTATGGAAGCATTCACTGTCGGTAGGTCGATAAGTGGACTCCCATTGGACTGATCTTGTCCTGTGTGTGCCTGCAGACTCTAGTGCTTTGGTAGAATGGATATCATGATATCCAGTGGATGTACAGAGCCCTCTATGTTCCAATATGACTACTGGTATTTGGCCACTACATGTACAGTGAATGCTGGAGTGCCACTAGATTGATGGTGGATATCCTATGTTTGCGCAATAAGTGTTGAGCAACTACCAGTCAAGTCCACACTGAATCTATAGGATTGAAATATGCTGTAGGAAGAAGCATGGATATTTCGCAATAGCACAATGGGTGTATGGCAACTAGAAGTCAAGTGTACACAAAATCTATAGGATTTGAAAATACTACTGGAAGAAGAGTGCATATTCTGTAATAGTATGATGGGCATGTGGCAACTACAAGTTGAGTCCACACTATAGTTATGAATATTCAAAATGGGCATTATATGCTGCTATTAGTATATTCACCAAATTTCTGCATAAACTATAGCATAAAGGTTAATCTAGTTCTAGTTGAGATATGGCTTGATAGTCATAGAGTTGTGGTAGTATGCAAGAGCTATGACACAATATCCTGTGGAACTATAGTATGATGGTGACAGAGATGCAGTAGTCGACTAGAGCTGTAGTATGATCTTTAGTGGAGGAATTGCTCAATAATCATATACTTTCTGGGGCTAAAAGGAGTCTGCACTATTTTCTACCAAATAAAATTTATACCAATATATAAATCTTTCCTAATAAATAGAGTACTTTTAGCTGCAGGTCTAGTCTATCAGCAAAACTGTAACCCCATACTGCAAATCTAAATTCCCATCTGTCACCAAATATACAGATACTATCCTGTTGTAAGTAGAAGAGAAAGTTCAAAGAAGCTTAATTCTCTATTCATTTAAACAGAAAGTAAATGCCAAGTCTGCCTTTACAGCAGAGACCAAGGTTGATAAAGCTGAGTATTGAAACTGGAGTCCAAAGCGAAGTACTACTACTGGAGCTTGGCCTGCTGGTTAAAATCATTGTAGGTGAAGACCCTGAATGCAACCAATGCCACCAAGCAAAATCTGGTGCCCATCCTCCCCCTTCTGACGAAAACTTTCCAACCAAAGTAAATATACTATAGAGCATGATAAACAGAAAACGACATCCATTAACACAAGAAAAACGTATATATCTCAATGCAAGTCAAATGAAATTTGATCGGAAATCCAAATTGTGACCGAAAGCTATCAACAAACTTTCGAAATTCTACTCAAGATCCTATATAAGTCCAGTAATTCCACTGCTGCTTAAAACTACAGCGTTCTATCCAACATACATATGCGGAATAATCTTCCAGTATATAACTCTTCTGTGAACGAAAGTGACAGTAGTAGTCAATAACATTAACTGCGATTGCCATACATTTGATAATCATCAAGTCCAGTGTCCCACTGTGTAATCAATCAATAAACAATTATACAACACACAGTCAATATGTATTAGGGGAGGGAGTTGATACACCATACATAGAAAGTAAACAGGGAACGCACAGTACACCCAAGAATAATAGGGGTCACCAAGTCACCTCCAGGGGGTAGGCGACACCAAAAGAGGGTTATCACAGAGTCAATAGAATTACTTCATTATACAGTCAGCCGGAGTGTGGCTGTTGTCACCAAGCCCTCAAGAAGAGGATTGCTGCGACACATTCAACAAGAGGTTATTACCAAGTCGATTAACCGGAGTGGCAATCACCAACTGCACAGGTAGAAAATTGCCATCACATGGTCGACATCAATGGTATCCTTATCATGCAGTCGACTCAATGGGGCTTGTCACCAACACATCAACCACTTGCTGTCACACCATTGACTGAAGGGGGGCGACAGTCCCCATTTTGACCTGAAGGGAGGAAGTCTAATTACTAAGTTGTGAAGCAGTTATCTCACAGTTGACTGAAGAGGAGTAGGGGACATTTAGTCAATCCAATGAACTAGGGGAAACCAAGTCAACTCAAGAAGTGGGGACACCTAGCCAAACCAAGGAGATAGAAGATGCCAAGTCAACCCAAGAGGGGTGACGCCGAATTAACTCAAGAAGTTTGGAGACACCTAGCAAGTCAATGGAGACGGTGGTCACAGGGCATATTGTCTAATCAAGTCAAGGTGGTTGATTCAAGAGGATTGACCAGGCTTTTAACATGATGAGAGCCAAAGCGTAAGAACAAGAACACTTAATCGTTCATCAATCCAAGGAGAGAGGTCATGACAGGTATCTATATACTGAACAGACTATACTCTGCATAGCAGAGTATCACAACGGGAGACAAAGATTGTATATCTGTACTCGAGCTAGGCCTGCTCCTCAGCATGGGCGATAGAAGCCACCAAATGCCACTGAAGCCACCAGACCAAATCTCATACAAACATGTCTCCAAGATCCTCAGTTGCAATGTATTCTATGTTCAAAGCATTTTATAGTAAAATGCACAGCCTGGGGAATATATGCTCAGGTATACTTCCTCTCATTACTGATACTAACCATTATACAGTCTTGCTGTAACTTTGACACTGTATACTATTGTTCATCTTGTTTCTGTATTCCTTGCATATCAAATGGGACACTGGTTTGGGAGAATTCTATGTATACACACCTTGTTGGTTGTATTCTGTTATCTTGAACATAGTGTCTGATTAAGTGCATGGAAGTATCAATTGCTTGACAGGTCTGTGTCTTCTGTGGCGGGAGATGAGTCTTGTATATTCGGAGTTGAGTCTAATACCACTGGACATTGCTGTCGGCCTGATGAGTCGATAGATAGATACATAAACAGAGATTCATACTTGTACTCATATATGAATGGCCTTGTGGCACAATTCGATCATATAAAATCAATTGTCTGAATGTAATACAATTTGAACAGGTTATGAGCCTGGCACCCGCTACTCTTTTTATCTCACAAATCTTAAACACAGCTACAAAATCCCTAACCCACTCCCCACCATCCCTGCATATCAGCCACGACACTATCACCATCCATCACACAGTATTGTCATCTTCCCAATCTTCTTCACCCTCCACACATCAAATGAACAATTCAAAACTGAATATGGGAATATACCCAAGCTGACAGAAGAAAACTACCCAGTCTGCAGGTAGATGATTCAGCGAGTTCTTATCCCCAAGAAAGCCTACAAGGTCATCACTGGTATTGTACTCCTCCGTGTTGGCAAAGGAGTTGCACTACTCCCTCTGAAAGAGAACTGGCATGCTCTAGTCAATATGGTGATGCCACAAATAAACATCGAATCTTGCAATATACTCCTTCCAGTCATCAATAGTATCGATGATCAGTGGAGATGTGTGAAGGTCTCAGGGACTGTCTTGACAACTCCTTAATGAAACTCAGTTAAAACCTAGTACTGCAGAAGTTCACCACCTCTGGACAATTTCTAGACAAAACAGTTATACAGTACAATACGAAACTAATTGCCATCCACAAGTAGCTGATTAGCACCGCTGAAAGTATTGCTGATGACACCATCAAGCCACACATCTTCACTACACTATCTGATTCATATGAAGCAACCATCCCAATCCTTGAACAGCTGATCCACACCCACACCACCAATAGTATACGGATGCAATTCTATGCCATTCCAAAACCCCAATGAAATAGATTGGAAATGTATCCACCAGGTTAGCTCTTTACTCTTGTGGGGGATATGGTGGCCATGGCAGACAAGGTGGTGGACAAGCTGGTGAACATGGTGGTGGACAATATGGCAGACAATGTGGCAGACAATGTGGCGGAAAATGTGGAGGACAACGAAATAGACACCAGCAGCGCCATTGCTCACACTGTGAAATGGACAATCATGCTACTGAACTTTGCAGAAAGTGTATCCAGGCTGAACATGAAACATTCACTGGCGATAGAAACACCTCCAGGAAAGTTGAAAGAACTTGACCCCAGATCAGTCACCCAGAAAGCTTCAAGTCGAAGTGAATCGACTTCAAACCTGCCTGCGATCAATGCAACCAAGTCAATAATGGCACTGCCTTACTACCCACAGCCACAGATTGCAAACCATTCTGACTGGCCGACAATGCAACCCCACTCATCGCAGCCTCTGCTCTAGCTGCATGGGTGATCGATTCTGGAGCATCTCACTCTATGTGCAATGACTGCACCAGATTGAACTCAATACAGAAACAATATCAGCCAATTGTCATTGAGCCTGGAGCTGATAACCAAGCTACAGCAAGGTATCATAGACTTGTTAAAATTTCACAGGAGTACGACATCAACGCTCTCTACACACCTACATTCTGGTTCTCTTTTCTCTCCATTAATCCATTTGACACAGCAGGTGTTAGCAATGGTTTCGGACAGTCACTTAGGGTCCTGGTCTTGGTCGGAACTGAACTGTATTCAAATTGGTGCGCTCGGTCGTCAATACACTTAAATCGTCAATTTGGGTACATTTCGATGGATATCTCCCAACCCTTTTGAATTAGGCGGATTGTCAGCTGGGTGTCCAGCAGGTTCAATGTTAGATTCATATAACTCTTGTCTTTATTGTTTGATAACAGTATCTTATCAACATCATCTATTCAACATCCAGCAATTACGTTTTGCACATTTTGCAGTTGGCGATATGGATTATTTTGGAATCTATGTGATTCTTTCTATATTTTGTATTTTTGCCTATGAAGGTGGTCAATAGTTCTGTGAGGAGCTTAAATATCTGTGTGAAGCCAAGATTACGAAATATGCAAGACCCAAATTGTTGTCGCACTATTGAAAGTCACTGTCGTGATGGAGTACTAAAGATATCAAGTACTGCTTTGCCTGAAAAGGCCACCACTACTTCATATATAAACCATTTCCAGAAAGCGAGATGTTGATTACGCAGGTTGGAAGATGAAAGATCATTGATGCTCCTTTGACTCTTATTTTCAGAATGGGGCAGGGAGCAAGTCGCAATTGTTTTTGCGTCTACAGCTGGCCAATACTTCACTTATGGATGTTTGCAACCAGTGGCCACCTAGATTACCCAAGATGTGAAGCCAAAAATTGTTGACACTCCTTTGACACTCATGTTCAAAATGGGGCAGTGAGGGTATTGCTTTCTCTTTTCCGTATAAAAGCTTCCAATACCTTGGTTATGCATCACAGTGACAATAGCGGTTTTCGATTATCTTACATGCAAGATCAACAATGATAGACACTCCTTTTGTACTCATTTTTAGAATGGGGCTGTGAGCATATCGCTATCTTTACAGCCTATGAATATTGCCAATACAATGGTTATGCATAACTATGACCAAATCAATATTCAATTAACTTACTTACAACAACAAAAATTGTTAACTGTTCATGGACGCTCATTTTCAGAATGTGACAGTGACCATATTACCTTCTCTTTTGCCTCTCAAGGCTGGCAATAGGTTGGATGTATATAACAGCAACAAAACCAATATTCAATACCTTACAAGACCAATAATCATTGACACTCCTTGGACACTGATTTTCGAAATGGGGCAGTGACCGTGTTGCTTTCCGTTTTATCAATAGAGGCTGCCAATTCATCAGTTATGCATAACAGCGACAAAATTACTTTTCAATTACCTACCCAACAAGACCAAAAATCATTTACGCTCCGTTGATGGTCATTTTAATATATTGTCCAGTCAATATCTGCTGCCATCAATAACTGTATGCACAATGACCTGAACTTAATGGTTGCCTTTCTAACTGATTGAGACGCAGCCCTTTGGCAAATCCAAGTCGAGTTATATTCTTGCATGGGTTGATCTCACTTAATTAAAATTTATACATTGTGCGGAATAATTCATTTCACCTGCACAATATCTTGTTATCAACCAATATTCACATGTAACTGCGACCAATTCTCCAAAGCTATTTCTGTATTTGACATTCTTGGTCAAGTAACATATAGGACCTGGTGAACTCATATTGACCCATTCAGTTCTATGTCTTCTTGTTTCCCTTATTCCTCCTTGTTTCAATTGCATTGACTGTAATCAACACCTTTTCAGCCATTTGCTTTGACCTCTGTGTTGGCCAAATCAATCCAGGAACATTTGTTGCGGCACTCACATTCCGCAGATCAGGCTTTCCAGATCCTCGATGCCATTGTCTAGCTCCACGTCAGATTCATTGTCTGCCTCCCAGTCATCTTTGCTCTCATTTGGATTATCCAAGTCACTATTGTAGCTAAGTTAATTTTCGGTATTGGAAATGCTTGTTGGTATATTATCTTCAGCACCTTCGGCTGGATAACAGTGGAATCAATTTATTCGGTGGTCAGGTAATGCTTCAAGTAGTACTTCAGAAAGTCTTTTGAACTCAAAGCTGGTGGCAATGGTGATTGTTTCGGCAATATGAATGCAGCCACTCAACCATGTTGAAAGTTCAACCATGATGCCATTATGAGCTCTACAGTATCTGAAACATGACCAATTGCTGTCAATTCCTTATTTTGGGCGCGAGATTCCTTCTGTGTAGCATGTAGGTTATGGCTGCCCTGCCACATCTCCAAAATGTCATGGACCTTGACCATGGTGTGCAATTGTGTTTCCACCACCTCGCGTTTCGATTGCCAGTCGTTTTCAGATTTCATTGTATGCAGTGGTGGGTTATCTCCTGTCAATATCTCATTATTCACTTCTGCAAACTACCTTAGTATATTAGTCTCAGCGAGGGTCTCACCTGTGGTTTTTGACTGCCTCCAGCCATTGATGTCTTGCCAAAGGGAAAAACTGGCCTCCACTCCGACACCATGTGGTATGGGAGGGCATATGTTGTGTCCCACATTAGAGTGATTGGTGTACTTCAAGTGCATTTCCTCCTGTTGTCACTGCCGGTTAGTGATATGCAGTATTCAAAATGTACTTTTAGTCTCCATGGGGTTAGAGGGATAATCATTAGGATTTAGATTAACTTACCCCCAGGTTGTTGGTTATTCAGGCGGTAAAATCGAATAGATCCTTGCCCATGTCAATAAGTGTACTGTCCGATAGCTTTGTTCAGGAGTTGTTTCAACCCAATTTTTTGGTATTCAGTTTTCTTCATCATCGCTCGATAAATCATATTGAACAAATGAAGATTAACCAGTTCACGACACCATTGGGGAGTTCAAGACATTGAATCTCGGTACTCTGTCGGGTTTAATGACTGACAATCGTCTTTATTAGGCGCCGTGTTCTTTCTCCACATGCTTAAGAATCGCCTTTCGGTATCGGGTAATGTAAAATGTCTCGTCCTCAGGAATAATATTGATTCTCTTGTTCAATTTTCTAACAGATGGCAACTTCCAGAAATGATCAAGGATATGTGCTGAAATGACAAGCATGCTGGTCAGTGGAGTATGTTCAGCATGATAGTTGGACAGCTTCTGTCAGACAAACTTAATGGTGAACTTTAAGTCATCCTTCCATTGACTCTCCCTCTTAGCTAAAGCTCGCATGATACCATCTGTATGATGGTACATGTCTAGTGTTTGAAACTGTTTCGCACCGTCGCTTTGGGTCCTGGTTTGGCTTGAATCCAATCTGTTCCCAGGTTGGGAGTCCAGCTGGTTACATAACCCAACCGACAATTTGGGTACTGTTAAATGGAAGTCTTCCAACCCATCTGAATTGGGCCCATTGTCAGCAGGTTGTTTATCAGTTCCATCTGTAGATTCATATAATGCTCTTGTTTTTGCTACATGATAATAGTATCTTACCAACATCGCGTAATAAATATCCAGTAATCACTTGTTGCATGTTTTGAAGTTTGGAATATCAAGTATTTTGGAATTGGTGTTTCTCCTTTTATTGTTTGCATTTTGGGTATCAAGGTAGTCAATAGTTCAATTAAGTGCTCAAATATCTATGCGATGTCTTTATTACAAATTATGCATGACTACAAATTGTTGACGCTCTGTTGATGCTTATTTTCATGACAGGGTAATGAAGATATCATGCACTGACATGCCTGAAAAGGCGGCCATTACTACATATATGAATTATTGCCACAATGTAAAAGTTACATTACCAAAGATGAAAGACCAAAAATTGTTGATGTGCTGTCGACACTCATTATTAGGATGGGGCAGGGAGCGATTTGCTTAATGTTTTGCCATAAAAGGGTGCCAATACAGTCTGGATGGATGTTTGCAACTAGTTGCCATTTAGATGATTGAAGATGCAAAGCCAAAAATTGTTGACCCTCTGTTGACACTCATTTTGAGAATGGGGCAGCGTCCGTGTCGCTTTCTCTTTTGCCTACCAAGGCTTGCAATATGTTCATTATCAAAAATCACTACCACATCACTTTTTACTTACTGGACGTAACAGACTAAATAGTGTTAACACTCTATTGATACTCATTTGAAGAATGTTGCAGGGAGCGGATTGCTGCTGTTTTTGCTCTGAAAGGTCGGCAATGTCTCATGAATGGATGACTGCAACCACTAGATCATTTGATTACCCAAGATTCAAAGCTGACAATCGTTGATGCTCCTTGGATAGTGATTCTTAGAATACAGAAGTAATTATGTTGCTAGAAGTTTTGCCTATGAAGGCTGCCAATACATCAGTTATGCATAACATTCAACAAATCACATTTCAGTTACCGTTCTTACAAGACCAAAAATTGTTGATACTCTGGTGATGCTCATTGTAATGTACTGTCCATTCAATATCTGTCGCTATCAATAATTGTATTTACAATGATTTGAACTAACTGGTTGGTTTTCTGACAAATGGAGACTTGGCCCTATGGCAATGCCAAGCCCTGGAATATTCTTGCACTGTTTGCTATCATTTCATTCTAGATTATCCATCTTGCTAAATAATTCATTGCGTCTGCCATAAAGTCATTTATCAACCGATATTTACAAGTGACTGCTCACTATTCTCTAATAATATATCTCTAAATGAAATTCTGCATTATGCAACAAAAATAACCTAGCGAAACATACTGACACAATCTGTCTTACGTTTTCTTGATTTCCGTATTCATTTTTATGTGTATAGCATTGATTGTCACAAACTTGATTTGAGCCTGATTCTTTGACTTCCGTGTAGGCTGAATGATCATTTGGTGTGGAACTCACATCCCACAGCCCTGGGCTTTCCGGATCTTCCATGCCATTTCCAGCTCTATATCAGATTCAATGTCTTTCTCACAGTCATCATTGCTGTCATTTGGATTATCCAAGACGCTATTCCAGTTGAGCCAATTTTGTCTGTCCCAAATGCTGTCAGGTGCACTATCCTCATCACTTTCCACTGGATGATGGTCGATTCTTTTGATTTGGCAGACATATAATACTTGAGTTTGTCCTGCAGGGAGGTCCTGTGTAGACAAAGCTGGTGGCAAAGGTGATCTAACTGACAATTCAAATGCAGCCACACCATCATCTTGAAAGAGTGGACAGGATGCTTTGACAATCTCTTCAGTATCTGAAATGTATCCTGCAGTGGTCATCTGCTTGTATTGAGCCTGAGATTTCTTGTGTGCAGCACGTAGGTTTTTGCTGGCCTGTCACATCTCCACAAAGTGGTGGATCTTGGCCATTCTGTGCAATTGTCATTCCTCCCCTTCTCTCTTTACTTCAGAGTGGTATTCTGTGTTCATTGTATCCAGTGCTGGGTCATCGCATGCTAACATCCTGTTATTGGCTTGAGGAAACAGCCTTACCATGACTTTTTGGCGAGGGGTCTTGCATGTGGTTTTTGACTGCCTCTTGCTGACACCATCACACCCAAGGGAAAACCTGGCCTCCACTCCCACTCCATGCGGTATGATAGAGAATATGTTGCATGCGACATTGGGGAGATTGGGGTACATCATGTGCCGTTCTTCTTGTTGGCCCCACCAGTCAGAAATATCCAATAACGAAAATGTACTGCTAATTGCCATTGGGTCGGAGCCTTAGTCATTGAGATATGGATCAATCTGCTCCAAGTTATTTGGTGATTGATGCGATGGATGGAAATAGAGCCTGGTGGTGGTCAATATGTGTGCTACATGATTGCTTTGTCTTAGAGTTATTTCAGTCACATTTTTGGGCGTTAAGAACTCTTCATCACAATTGGAAAAATGATATAGATCAAAGGAGGAATGATCAGATTTTGAAGCCGCTGTGGTCGGGTTGTGATTGTTGGTCGTCACACTTTCGGATAACATCACCGGGACCTGTCTCTGTTAGGCACAGTATTCATTCTCTACATACATCAGAAACACCTATTGCTATTGTGTAGCATAAGAAGTCCCATTCTTAGGATAAATATTCATGGCATTGTTCCACTTTCTAAACAATGGCATCTTGTGGAAAGGATCAAGGATATTGGCAGAAAGGAGAGGCATACCAATCTTTGGAGGGACTTCAGAAGAATATTTTGACAGCTTCTGTCGCACTGACTTTACAGTGAAGAACAAGTTTTCCTTCCATGGAGTCTTCTTCTTAGCTAAACCTTGCATAATGCAATCCATTTGATTAGACAAGTAATTGTACACAGTGATAACGTGATGCAATGTGACCAAATGCGTCTTCAACATCCACAGGGTCTAGTCTTAGAATAGCTTTAAAATGTACATGATGTACTTGACAATGGTCTATTCATCCTGTGTGGTGAAGAGTGGGCAGTGATTACTGTGTGATGGATTCTGGAGTGACTGGGTGGTGAATTCTTCATATTGGTAGGCTCGCCCAAGCAACTTCTGTGTCGACTTCCAATGTGTCTTCTCATGTACAGTAGGTTGTTCCGCGATGCAGACAGTGTCTTTTGACAGTGAATTAATGCATTTCGACAACCATGTATCAGCATAATCATTACCGGAAGCATTCTCTGCTATATGAATGATTGTTTCAGGATATTTAAAATATCTTGAAATATGTACTTACTCAATTATCTTTGCTAAACCTGGTCTCATGGCTGACACCTCGCTGATTCAAACATTGACCTCTTTTCGAAGTCTTTGACTATTCTGGCTATCTATGTTTTCATTCTTTCCAAGTTGCTGATTGTGCTAAATGGCATCGCAAGACTTGTTGGGGCCTTTTACACCAACACTGCTCACGAAGGCACCTAAAGCCTGCTATATGATGCCTCCCATGGATGGAAAGTCGTTTCTGAATGCAGGCCGCTCGATTCTGGCGGTCACAAGGGTTGATTGCAGCTCACCAGTCATCGGGTAATTTGTGGAGGCATATGCAGTTCTAAGTCTCAGCAAATAGTCATCGGTAGGTTCAAAACGATCAAGAAAGTCCTTCAAATGTACAGCTAGCGCTGTTCCAGAATGTTGGTCCTTGACCTATCATCCTTAATTAGCTATTTAAAAAGGAAAAGAATGGGCGTTTAACTTTGTTGGAAGCGAGTTGTTCTTCTTTCAAAGCTCAATGTCGATCTGCTTAGTAAGCAATGATCGATGTTATGGCTAGTTTGTTCATTGATATTCACCTGTCAAATACTGTACTAACTTTATTCTATGACGGCAATTGCTTCATAAATGTATCCTCTGTTAGTGAGTATTTCCTCGAGCAAATATTGGTAGATGGGATAGTGGACCGCAGCATTAAGTCACTTTGTAGTACGTGTTACAACCATTGTAGCTGGAGGTTCCATATAGTGTTTCATGCAATATGAGCCGAAACATATCCTAATATGTGATAACAATTCAACGTGTCTTGGTGATGTTTGGTTCTTTCACAGCTCTTAGCTGCCTGTTTGGAACATTTTGTGTGTTAATTAAGTAAATGTGGATCAAACCTGAATGTTGAATCTGAATATCCATTGCAAACTTGATATTGAAATTCCTCGACATCCATGTCTCTTCTGGATGCCAAGTGCTGTTCCTTTCGTAGTTTAAGAAGTCAATTGAGTAACTGCAGACTCTCCTAATTCGTTTAACTTCGTGATGTGAGTGTTTCAAAGAAAATGTTTCCCCATTGAGCTGGTCCCATGATATGATGGATAGCAAAGTACTTGATGACAAACAATACCTACGATGCCTGGGCTGCCAGTGTGCTCAATTCCACAGTGCAAATATAATCGCCAAGAAGGAGCATGTCTAGAAATATTCCAAGCAATAGGATGTTTTGAGTCTACATTAATTAAAGGCCATCAAGCATCAAAGATGATTTGCAGAGCAAGGTCGCTCAAACCACAAATAAAAACACCTCCATTTTGGGAAGAGATCATACTGTCTGGATTTGAGGTATATACAGATTTTGAAACCGATATTGTGGTACGGATCCTCAGGCTGGGTAATCCGACTTGAGAGAGTGCCCAAAGGTTCAAAATTGAATTGTAGAAAGTGTGTTCTTAAATATTGACTCTAGAGCTAAAAGCAAGAAAAGTCAGATCTGTGAGTCATTGCATACATATTTGTGATGTTGTATACAAAGACATATTGAAAAGACTGACCTTCTAAAACTCAATTTAGGAACAGCACAATGCAGTTCAGTGCTGGGTAGCTTATGGAGCCCCCACAAATACTGTTGATGCTCCATGGTCACATACTTTTAGCAGGCAGACGCAATATCATCACCAGCATTTCTGCCCATTATGACAGCTAACATGTTGATTATGGGTTAATGCCGTTCCATAGCCCTTGGATTATCCAAGATGCAAAACCAAAAATCATTGACGCTATATTGATGCACATCTTCAGGAGGTACTAGCAATATCGTCACTAGCATTCTTGTCCATAAAGGCGGCCGATATATTGATAATAGGATAATGCTGTTGTACAGTGCTCTGAGTGCCCTGGATGCCAGACAAAGAATTGTTCACACTCCTTTGACTTTTATTTTTAGGAGGTGGTAGAAATAGTATCCTTAGTATTTTTGCCCATAAAGGAAGCTGATACTATAACTATGGGTTGATGTGGTTGCATTGCCATTTGATTATTATAGATGCAAGACCAACAATCGTTGATGCTCCATTCATGCTCATTTGTATGAGGTGGTAGAGATATTGTCAATGTCATTTTTGCCCATAAAACAGGCCAATACTTCAAGTATAGCTTAATGTCATTGCACCGCACGTTGATTATTCAAGATGCAAAAACAAAAATCGTTGACACACAGTTAACGCTCATGTTTACGAGATATTAGCGATGTTGTTGCTAGCAGTTTGTCTGTAAAGGGAGCCAATACTGTGATTATGTGTCACAGCAAGCAAGCCTGTTTTTGACTATCAGAATCACAAGACCAATGATCGTTAACCCATCCTTGACGCTCATTTCCCGGATGGGGCAAAGAATCTGTTCACCCTTCTTTGGATCAATAAAAATGGCCAATACAATCATGCTGGAAGGATGTGACTAAACAGCCCATTGTTTGCCAAAAATGTAACACCAAAAATTGTTGACGCTCCATTGATACTCAACTTCATAACATACTAACAGGTATTTGATACTCTACAGTTGTATGCAAAATGCATACAGTTGTTATTGGCAGCCAATATGTCATACGTATGTATAAACATTTGCATCCAAAAGGTTCAAGACGTGTCAATTTCGGATCTGCCACTAGACATGTTATCCGAGTGATAAATGACTTTGGCCTATCATGTTACACTGCATTTGGCTGGCAATCAACTTCATGTTGATCCATACACTTGCCTTCAATACATATAGCCCAACATCCTCACCTTTCCTCATGCAGGCATTCTGCGTGATTCACACAACCTACCATATGTTATTTCACAATCTCAACCATGTAGACCAGGTCTGTGGAGCGAGTTATGCAGTCGGATACATAACTGAATGCAGCATGACAGTTGTCATTCATCCTGGTTCGCTTGGCACTTTGACTGCACTATCTATGACTCGTATGATATCACTGACTCAAATTTTGGTAGTGACTTTTGTCTGTAATTTAGTTTTTCCTTTCTGACTTGACAGTAGGTTGCAGGTCTATATACAGTTCATTGGTTGTCAGTCAATGTGATTTGGAGCCTAGAATTATGCCATTGCCCATCCGACCCTTGCACATGCACAGATGAATTATCATGTCTCACTATGTAGTCCCTCAAATCAAGTAAAAGCTGATATGTAGCAAAATAGGTACACAGAATGCTTCTCCATGCAACACATCATCAAAACTAGTAATTTACCTCTTACCGCTTCTGGTGATGCAGAAGCAATCACCATTTGTTTGTCCCAATCCAATTTCTATGTCATAATTAGCTGGGTATACTATACGCTGTCATACCAGCTAACGGATTCAACAGGCAATGATATCTGAATTAGTGATGAATGGTGTGCTGCGTTGAGTGGGAGCGATGAACTATGCTTGCATGTCTTGGATTGGCAGGAACATAGCCTTATATGACTGCTTCCTGGTCAAGCAGTCACTTGCAGCATATGCAATTCTCCGGGGCTGCTGTGAAGATTGTCCATTGGCTCACCAAATGTCTTCTGTGCAGATGAGGCGGCATCATCTTCCGTTTGTGGTTGACCAACTGCAGCATCTTTCAATTGGGCAGTCCCGTACTTGGTGGCTCTCTGACGGAAGTAGTGGCCATGTCTCCCCAGCCTGGTTGGGTCAATTCGTCTAGTTTCATCCACATGTGCTGACAATGCTGAATCTGATACTGTACCGTGTTGGAGATTGTCCCTATCACCCAGCTGAGTTCGTCATCTTCGCTCTGCTTGCTCCGCTCTGTATCTTCTTCATTTTCATCCTTGTCTTTCCCATCCTCCCCATTGTCAGAACTTGCAAGATTGCTTAGACTATCTCCAATTGTTTGCAACATCTCCTCAAATGTTGTTTCAGGCTGTCAGGTTGTCAAATCCTGCCTTTTCAGCATTTCCCATAACTTTCTGCTCCTGCATAGTTGATGTCTCTGCGTCTTCAACTTGCATTCCTGCCACAGCGGTATCTCTAATCACAAAATCCTCAATCCATGTCTTCTTCTCTGCAATGATTTAAATTTGAATTTCTCGTCGTGTTTGCACTGCAAACTTCTTTTTGGATTACAAGCTGCACAATGCTCCAAGGGCTCGGACCCTATCTGCTTGCAAGCCACACTTGCCAGCATTTGCTTAATGAAGTCGTTGTGTGGAGTGCTCTGCTGAGTTCCAGGATTTGCTGAAGGGTAGTGGCGAAAGATGTTTTGTCGGAGCTCTGTCCATTGTATTTTGTATTGACTATGTTGATGGGCAAGAAGTTGGATGTTGTGTGATTAGGACCACATGGAGACAAGCTGCGTCTCTTATGTCGGGGTTTCTATGCTTAATCGAATGGAACAAAGCAAAATTTGCATTTTGACCATCGCGAAATTGGAAATAGCAATGCTAACTATACAACATTACCAAACATTTTGCATCAGTTTCGTATAAGATCCCGGCGATTTGTTGAGACATACATCAGCAGACAACCTCTCTGTCGAAGAATGTCCTATTGTTTTCTCACAAATATGAGGTGTCAGCAGTTCTTCACATCAATTTATCCCAGGAAATAAACATACAATATTGGACTGGCTTGGTGCATATCTCAACACGGTTGGAGACCAGCACAATCTGCAGCTATACTCACCAGGATTCGTCTTGTGTAGAACGTGAAAGTTGGCTGTTATGCATTTCATTTTGAATTGAAGCTAACTATAAATTCCTCAAGGCTTTCCACTTCTATTTGTAATCAACTTCCTCTTCACTTCTGCTCCAGTATATCATGACTCCACAAACACCTCTGGATGGTATAAGTGGATTGGAATCATGCAGCACTACAGGCAATTGATCCAATACACCACCCGCTGAGACCAAACTCCTACGAAGACACCACTTGGCTTACAGTGACACTGCAAATGCAGGTCTCGAATATATGTCCCAAGAGGCAAATTTCGACATTGTTAGTAAAACCTGATGCAGGAACATTATGAAGTACTACGTAATCAGATGGGTATATATCTGTATGGAGGTAGACAGCCCTGAATCAATGATATAATATTCAACCAGTATACATGGAAAGTAGCGTTACCAATTTATTGCAGCCTGTAATGAGAAACCTCTGTGGTCGACCAAGGCATTTGTCTATACTGTCCGTGAAATTCAACATCATGAGGATGTCAGCTCTGAGATTTTCACGCAAGAATTTAGTGATAAGCTTCCACGAGGGGTGGCAAAATGACGATTGTACGATCTCAGAGGATGCTATGGAAGCATATATGGTAGAGGTAATAGGCTAATCCCATATGTAAAAGTAGTAACGAACTTCTTGTAGGTGTTCAACATGTCTGCTACTATGGCAAAGAAAGGAGGTTGGGTACAGCTAGAACAGTCTGACATGCGCCTTGCCTGGAATATGGCCAAAATGGCCAAAGGAGGGTTGTTGCATGCCGCAATAGAAGAAATGCAGTACATGATTCAAAAACCTCACGCTGACGTCCGAAAAAAGTAGATTTGGGGAGTTGAGTATCCTGGGCATCACAATGTTAAGACTGCGAAGGAAAGACACCCGGCAAATCTTCAGGAAAATCAACTGGATGGGTACATTCCTTTCCATCATGGCACAGCACAGAATTCTCAGACAAGCTGGAGGCATCAAGGCACAGGTGCAACTCAACGAGAGTGACTCAGACAGTTGACACCAGACCAGATGCCACATCCACCCGGAACCCCGCCAGTGATATCCAGTAGCAATGTGGGATCTCCCACTTCCGAAATGGAAGGTGTGCCACCTGGATACCTGTATATACATACTCTTATTCCTAGCACTCAATGTTGCAATCTTGATGTATATGCTAGGAATCGCAGGCGCGGGAATAATAACAATTCAGATTGGCTGACTGATGAACAGACATCCACTGGTTAGTACACAATCTGCTGTGTGGGAATGCAGCTGAGAACCATTTTGCAGATGACAGCAGTCTACTGAGCGAATCTGACAGGGAAGACGAGCATTGATAGAATATAATGGAATTTTTGAGTTTACTATTATCTACAATTTGTGGACTCTGTAAAGTATATTTTAAAGGATATATATATATGTATTATTACAGAACAATGTAGTGATAAAGGAGAAAGTACATGAAGACTGTAGAAAGGCTTCCAAAACACCACCAATGATATCCTATGCTAAATCAAATGTACCATATTGTGGTTATATCTGTGGTGAAATGAGCGTCAACAGAGCATCAACAATTTGCTGTCTTCCATTCCGGGTAATCTGAGGGGCGATTGGTTGTAGCTATTCAGAAATGAGGTAATGGCTGCCTTCATAGGAAACATAGCAAACGACACACTCCCTGCTCTAGTTTGAAATGAGTATCAATAGAGCTTCAACAAATTGTCCTCTCGTATATCAGGTAATTTGAACGTCAATTGGTCGTTGCTATACATGCAGAAAGTATTGGCCACCTGGATACGAAATACAGATAGCGACACACTCCATGCCTCATCTTGACAATGGGTGTCAACGGAGTGTCATCGATTGTTAGACTGTGATTATGGGTAATCACAGCACAATTCATCGGTTATTGTCTATATATGATGTTTTCTACCATTTTTCTAGCCTAAAATGCTAATGAACTGTTAGTTGCAGCATGGTAAATGAAACAAGTTGTTACAGTCCAGGAGGCTGTTGGGGGAATGTCGCTTCATTATCTGCTTGGAGAGGCTGCCAACTCCTGATAAATAAAGGTCTGTGATCAAGTGCTACTGAGATTACCCAAGATGCAAGACCTGAAATCATTCACGCTAAGTTGATGCTCATTTTGAAGATGGGGCAGGGAGCGTGTCGCTTTCTTTGTTTGCGAGAATGGGAGCCGATACCTCATTTATGACTGCCTGCAACCAATTGCCACTCAGATTACTCAACATGCAAGACCAGTAATTGTTGATGCTACATTGATGCTCATTTCTAGGATGGGGCAGGGACTGTGTCTCTTCTGTTTTAGAGTATATAGGTGGCCAGTCCATCCAAAAGAAACAATCACATACTGTTGTATTATTGTGTGATTTACAGTACGATATCTGAGTGCGACTGTAGATTGAACAACTTGAAAACCTACACAGGAGATTTGAGATAACAGGCTCAGCCATAGCTGGCAAAACCAGTGGATTGAAGGGTAAATGTCCAGGTTTGGCCTCCTGAGAAGCAGCGGGTTGTGTGTATGGTTTGGTCTGGAACCAAACTGAATAGTTATTCCGGTCCTAGCCTGAACTCATGGCGGGTTACCTGGACCTGTCGCAAACACTATATTTGTTAATGTACACAGTAATAACGTGATGCAGAGTAAATGTATGCCGTGTCAATCTCCACAGGGTCCAGTACCGGAATGGCCTTAAAACTTCAATGCCATACTTGCAATGGCCTATTCATTCTGTATTGGGAACAATGGCTGGGAATAACTGAATTGTGGATTCTTGAGCCACTCCCAGGTGAAATCTCATAATTGGCAGGCTCACTGAAACAACTCCAGTGTCGAATTCTGCTGTGTTTTCACATCCATACTTGGGAGTACTGCAATTGGTACTTTGGCTTGTTGATAGTCAATGAACTCATGTTGATGACCCAGTGACAGTGTAATCACTACAGCATGTATTCACTGCTATATGAAAGTTCATTATATCACTTTTAGAATTTCTCAAAATAAGTACTTTCTTAATTATCTTTGCGAAACCAAGTTTTATAGAGGACACCTTGTTGATTCTGGCATTCCCTCGTGTCGAATGAATGTCTGTGGTGACATTTTCTCCAAATTGCTAATTGTGTACATGGGCCTCCCAAGACTTGGTGTGGCCTGTCACACCGAAACTTCTCATGAACACACCTAAATCAATCAGAATGACGTGCACCATATATGGTATGTGGTTCATCAATGCAGGTCACTCGATTCCAGAGGCCTCATGGGTTGATTGAAGTTCCCGAGTTATTGAGTTATCGGAGGAAACGTTATCAGTCATAATTCGAAGTTCTGCGCTGTCAGTACCCTTAAAGTGATCAAGAACTTCCTTCAAATATATGGCTAGCCTTGCTCCTGGATGTCAACACATGACCAATTATCCTTAGTCCGCTTCCGAATTAGAAATAGACCAGGCTATCATCCTGATCAAAAGTGAGTTGTTCTTCTTCCATTGCCCAATTTTGATCTATATAGTAAGAGATGACCAACATTTTGGATAATATGTTCATTGATGTCCACCATTCTAATGGTAAACTAACTTCATTTGATGATGGCCACTCCTTCTTCATTGCATCCACTTCAAGTGAGTGTTCCCTCTGGCAAAGATTGCAATGGGGGCTACCAGGTGGGAACACCAGCATGCTGTGTTATAGATTATATGACCTTTCTAGGGCTAGGTTAGATATAGCGTTCCGTGGCATCTGAGGTGAAACAAATCCTGACATCAGGTTGTCATTCGAGGTGTCTGGATGAATTTTGGCAGTTTCAAAGTCTTTCAATGCCAGTTTTGTCTGACAACTCAGTTAATGTAGATAAGATGTAAATGTCAAATATGACTATCCATTGTGAACTGATGATTGCAATTCCTCCACTTGCTAGTCTATTCGGTATGGCGGAAGCTGTTCCATCGACCATGGAACTACTCAATTTAGTAACTTTCAACTCTGTCACTTCTTATAACTTCACAATGTGCGTTTTTGAAATCGAGTGTTTCCTCATTCAGCTGGTCCCGTGTTGTGATGGATGGCAAAGAAGATCATAACAAATGATACGTATGATGCCGGGGATGCCAGTCTCTTCAATTCCACAATTCAAACAAATTTGCTGTGATGGGGCATGTCTAGACTCATTCCAAGCAATAGAACTCTTCGAACCCACATTCATGGAAGCCCAACGATACTCAAATATGATTTGCAAAGTAAGGTTGTTGAAATTATGAATAAAGACACATTCATTTTTGAAAGGTAACATAACCTCCAGGGATAAGGTAATGGAAGTTTTTAAATCTGCCATGGCGGTAGGAAGTCGAGAGATGCGAAATTGAACTTGAGTAACTGTTGAAGGATGCTTTACAGTATAGTACAAAGCTTGCTCTTACATATTGAAACTAGAGCTGTGTGCAAGAAAGAAGTAAGACCAGTGAGACATCGCATCCATAGTTGTGAAGTTGAACACAAGAACATATTGAAAAGACAGACTGTTAAAAACTATATATAGAAACACTGCAATGCAGTTCATTGGTGTATAGCTTACTGAGCCCCCCAAAAAGCAGTTGACACTCTGTTGACAGATATTTTTTGAAGGTGGTAGTGATATCGTCATTAGCATTTGTATACAAACAGGCGCCCAATGCTTTGATTATGCGTTAATGCAGTTGCACAGCCCATCGATTTTCACAGATGTAAAATCACAAATTGTCGACACACCATTGACGATCACTTTGGGATGATGGTAGTGATATTGTAATTCACATTTTTGCACATAAACATGGCCAATAATTTTATTATGAGTAAATATCACTGCACAGCCGATGAATAAACCACGATGCAACAAAAAAAAATGGCAATGCTTCATTGACGCTCATTTTTAGGAGATACTGGTAGTGTTGTCAGTTGCATTGTTGTCTAGAAAGGCAGCCAACAATTTGATTGTGGGTTAATGTCATTGCACAGCCCTTGGATGAGTCGTGATCCAAGAACAAAGATCATTGATGCTCTTTTCGCATGCCTTGTTAGCAGTTCGTAGTGGTGTTGTCAGTAGCACTGTTGTGCAGGAGGGTGGCCAATACTTCTGTTATGGGTTAATGTTATTACACAGCCCTTGGATTATTCACGATGCAAGACTAAGCATTGTTAATCAACCGTTGACATAGAATTCGTCGATGGGGCAACAAGCATGTCGTGTACTTCTTTGCGTATTAGGATGAGCAGTCATTTCTCTTTGGAAGGATGTAACTATGCAGTTCTTTGATTGCCAAAAGGGTAAGACTAAATATCGTTGACACTCTGTTGACACTTACCTTAAACACATCCTAACAGTTATTGTATGCTCAAAAATACTATGCCAAAAGTCATACAGTCATTTTTGACAGCCAATATACTGTGACTATATATACTCATTTGCATGCAAAAGCTTTGTCGCCTTTTGATTTCTGATCAACCACCACACATGCTATCTGAGCGAGAGATCACACAGCACTATCACATTGCAGTGGTTTTGGTGAGCACTTTATGGTGTGTAGATCCATTCACTAGTTTTTGATTAATATAGCCCTACTTCCTCACCTGTCCTCATCCAGCTCCGTATCCTTGATTCCCATGACCTGCATATGCAATTTTCGGAATTCCAATCAGGTGCACCAGGTCTGTACCGCGAAAAATGCAGTTGGACGTATTGATGAACACGGCCTGATGTTGGTCATTCATACGGGTTCGCATTACCTATTGAGCACTCCATCCATGATATATATGACATCACTGACTTAAATTGTACTACTAAATTTTTGCTCCACTTTTGTTTGTGCTTTTGTATATATTCATAACAGACAAGGTGACATCAACTTTGTTGGTCTTCTATCAACTTTGTTTGGAGTTCAGAATGTTCACATAGTCCATAAGACCTTTGCACATGCACAGACCAATTACACAGTATCAGAATTTGGTTACTGAAATGAAAAAAAAAGCTGATACACAGCAAACTATGTACATGAATTGGTTTTTAAAGAGATAGATTGTCAAACATATCCACTTCAATATCTATTTATCTGGCAATACACTAGCCATCATTAGTTCATTATCCAATTGAGGTTTGTATATGGTATATTGCTAGGGAGCCTTGAGACCGGGGCAAAAGCTGACTGGTTGAACAGTCTGGGATGCCTTTGTCAGTGACAGATCAGGCGTCACGTTGGGTGGGAGAGATGCTATGCATTTGTGCAACTCTGGTTACCCAGAACCCAGCATCATATGCCTACTACCTGGTCAAGATGTAAATTGGGGTACTTACAATTTTCCGGGGAGGGTATGGAGAGTCTCCATTAGCTCATCAAATGATGATGATCCAGGTGTGGCTATAACCTAGTCCATTTGCAGCTTAACGACTGATGGAACCCTCAACTCAGCAGTCCCTGACTTTATACATCTCTTACAGAAGTAGTCGGCCACATCCCTCTATTGTGGTTACCTCAATTCATATAGCATCATCCGCTTCTGCCAAAAACTCTGCATGAGTTGCTGCACACTTTTGAAATTGGGCCCATCACCCAGATGAGTTGCCATCTTCTCTCCGCTTGCCCAGCTCAGTATCTTCTTCATCGTAATCCTGATGTTCAGCATCCTCCTCATTGTCAGAAGTTGCAAGATCACTCAGACTGTCACTTATAGAATTTGATATCTCTCTAAATGTTTCTTGAGGCTTTGTAGCTGTCAATCCCGCCTTTTCAGCATATCTCATAGCTGCCTGCTCTAGCTGAATCGCTATCTCTGAATCTTCAATTTGCATTCATGCGACAGCAGTGTCTCTATCTACTAAATCCTGAATCCATGTCTCTTTCTGATTGTTAATTAAACAGTGCGAATCTCATCGTATCTCAATCAGAAGCATTCTTTTTGATGGCAAGCTGGTCAGAGTTGGTAAGGCTCAGACCTAGTAATAGCAACGGGTTGGGGCAACCTGTCAGCTGTCCGGGTTCGGACAGGAAAAACAGTTCGGTTTGGTTCCAAACCCATCTAAAAACCCGACACGCTGCATCTTGGTGGGCGAAACCCAGACCCGTACCCATCAACCCGCAGGTTTTGCTGGGTTTGGGTACACCCGTCGGTTCCAATCTCCAGTTCCTGTGTTCGTGTTTTTCATTCTATGGTCGTATTCAGATATCCTATTGGTAATCGCAAAATATTGACATTGGTATATCGTTGTCCTTTTCTGATGTATTGGCCGCCTTTATAATCAAAAACAAGTGAGAAACGCTCCCTGCCCCATCATGAAAATGGGAGTCAATTGTGAGTCAATGATTTCTGGTCATGCATCTTGGGTAATCTGAGTGGCAATTGGATGCGGACATTCATAAATGAGGTGTAAACTGCATTTATAAGCAAAAGAGAAAGTGACACACTCCCGGCCTCATTCTGAAAATGAGCGTCAACAGAGTGTCAATGACTATTGGTCCCGTATGACAGGTAAGTGGAAAGAGAATTAGTCGTTGTTATATATAATTACAGTATCAGCTGCCTTCATAGGCAAAGGCGAGAGCTACACACTCCCTGCCCCATCTTGTCTTTGAGTGTCAACGGAGCGACAACGATTGTTGGTCTTGCATCTTGGGTGATTGAATTGGCGAATCATTGCAGACATCTATATTCTAGGAATTGGCAGCCTTTATAGGCAGATAACAAGCGACGTTCCCACGAAAGCCTCCCGGACAATCACAATTTAGGTCATTTTCAAAGCTGCGACTCAGTGATCCTGAGTGTTTTAGCCTACATAACTAGTCACAACTTTGTATATAGCCATTAACGGCCACCTCGCACTTTGATTAACTATGATGCAATGCCACAAATCGTTGACGCTGCGTTAACACTCATTTTCATGATCGGGCAGGGAGCGTGTTGCTTTCTTTTTGGCCTATAAAGGCTGCCAATAATTTCAGTATGCATCAAAATGGCCAAGTCTCCGATCAATTACCTGACATATAAGATGAAAAATCGTTGACACACTGTTGATGCTTAGATTCAGAATCGGGCAGGCAGCGTATCTGTTTCTCATTTGCCTATAAACGCAGCCTGTATGTCATTTATGACTGTCTGTGACCAATCGCCATGCAGAGTAACCCTGATGAAATGCCAACCATTGTTGACGCTCCGTTGATGGTAATTTTGCCACAGGTGTATCCGCAATATGGAACCATTCACTTTGGCATAGTATATCAATAATGGTCCTGTGGCAGCCGTTCTGTGCAGTTCATGTACATTCTCCTCTATTACTACATTGTTCTTTAATGATACATATAAACATACCATTTAAAATATACTTTAAAGTGTCCGCTAATTGTAGATAATGATAATACTCAAAAAATCCTGTTCCGTTCAGTCAACTCTTGTTTTCACTGTCAGGTTCACTCAGAAGGCTGCTGTGGTCTACAAAATGGCTATCAGCTGCATTACCATGCAGCTGATGGTGTACTAACCTGTGCATGGACCTTCATCAGTCACCAAATTTGCAATAAAATCATTATTGCGCTTGCGATCCTTGGTATATGGATCACGATTGAAAGATCGAGTGCTGGGAAGAGGAGTATGTATATACACATATCCGGGAGGCACACCTTCTGTTTCGGAGTTCTGACAGTTATCAGATGGTATAGGTGACATTCCCGGCTGAGGTGGCACCCGGTGTGGTGGAGGTGAACCCATGGCTTTACTCCTTCATCATCTCGGTGGATTCTTTGCTGTGCCATTTTGGCAAGGAAGGCAGCTGTCCATTTGATTTTCACAAACCATTGCCGGGTGTCTTTCTATTGCAGCCTTCACCTTGTTATGCCAGGGAAACAGAACACCCCGCTTCTTCTCTTCTCGGACTTCAACACGAGCTTTCTTAATCAGTTGTTGCGTTTCCTCAATGGCGGTGCACGAAAACCCTCCTTTTCCCATTTTGTCTGTATTCAAGGCAAGAATGCATGTCGGACTGTTCAAGCTGTACCCAACCTCCTAGTCTTGCCATAGTTGCTGACATGTTGAAAACCTACAAGAAATTAGTTGCTGTTTCTAAAGTGAGAGTCGGCTACTACCTCAACCATATATGACTCCATAGCCACCTCAAAGGTCTTTAAAGCTTGCTTCATCCATTCCCAGGGTCAGGTATCACGAAGTTTGTCTGTGAAAATTCCAGAACTGACAACATTGTGATGTTCAATATCGCGGACTGTGCGGATAAATGCCTTGGTTGACCATGGAGGTTTCCCATTACAGGAAGTGATAAATTGGTTACGTAGCTCTTTAAATACCCCAGCTGTAAGTTATATTGTGAATTAGCCATCATCTACACCAATGTGGATTGACTCACATCCGATTGCATGCTGCTTCTGATTCTTGCTGCTTCCAGTTTTATGTACCATTTGTAAATGTGCGTCCTGGGCCAAATTTTTGGTGGCTACAATTGCAGCATCGCGGTGGACTAACTGGTGCCTGCGTTGCTGCTGTGTCTCACAGGGTGGTGCATTGGTCAAAGGACCTGTCATTCGGCTCGATTCAGCTCCTATCGCACCTGGTTGAAGGGTTTCTGTAGCCATGACTTGGTGTTGTGGAAAGGTGAGGAAGATGATCACGAAAAGAAGTGGGAAGTTCTGAAGATGATATTGTTAGGTACAAGACAAAATGCAATGAGTGACAGCCAACTTGCTCGTTCAATTCAAGCTGAATTCTGCTGCGTATAGCTGCACTGCGTATAGCTGCTGGGGATTCCAATGGTCTCGCCATTTGCAGTAAGTCAGTCTGATGTTGTTTGTTTGTTTACAGGGATACATCATGATGAACGGCAGCTGATATCTCATGTTTGCTAGATATAAAAAGGACATTCTTCGACAGAAAGAATGTCTGCTGATGTTTGTCGCAAGACATCGCCGGGATCTTCCATGAATCACACGCTAACCATCATGTCATAATAAACAGTGAGCATGACTATTCGCAATTAAGTGACGGTCAAACCTCTGATTTTGCTCTGTTCAAATTAATCAAAGCTACCAACCTTGACATAAATGCTGCAGGTTGCCTCCATGTGGTCCATATCTTGCAACATCCAACATCTCGCCCAACAACAAGGTCAACAGAAGATACAATGGTCAATGCTCCGAAAAGAACCTTTCCCCACTTCCAGCGGGGAAATACAGCACATCAATGAAGCATTCCACACGACAATGTTATCAAGCAAATAAAGGTTATAGTGGCATCGAGGCAGAAAGGGTCCGAGCGTTAGGAGCATTGCGCAGCTTACAATTCAACAAGAAGCTTTCGGCAGAGAAAAGACAGGAAACGCAATTTTTAAATAACGAAGAGAAGAGAACTTTATTGAGGATCATGTTGATAGAGCGACCGCAGTGGCAAGAAAGCGAGTTCAAGATGCTGAGACAGCGATTATGCAAGAGCAGAAACATATGAAAAATGATGAAAAGGCACAATCGACAACCACAAAACCCAAAACAACATTTGAGGAAATGTTGTATGCTATCGGAGACAGTCTGAGCGATCTTGCAAGTTCCAAAGATGAGGAGGATGGGAAAAATGAGGATGATGAAGAACATACAGAGCTTGGCAAGCAGAGTGAAGATGACGAACCTGGCTGGGTGATGGGCACAATCTCCAAAACAGTACTGAATGGCATGGAGAGCTTTCGGCAGAAGCAGATAAGGCTTGACGAACTGACGCAACCAGGATGGGGGGACGCGGCCAACAACTTCCATGAGAGAGATATGAAGTACGGGACGACTGAATTGAAGGTTCCGGCAGTTGTGAAGCCCCAAACAGACACGACTGCGGCCACACCATCACCAACAACATTTGGAGAGCTTATGAAGACTCTTGATATTGTCCCCAGACAATCACAAATGCCACAAGTGACTCCTCAACAGGGAAGTAGTCAAATGTAGCTGGGTTCGGAGAAACCTCACGCAGACAGTCACATAGTATCTCTGATGCGCAACGCAGTGCCCAATTCGTCACAGATGGAGATTGCGAAGCCAGTTCAACCTGTAAGCTTTTACCCCTGCATAGAGTGTCGCTAGCTAATTACCATATAGAAATCGGATTCGGAGGAAGACATGCTGATGGCTCCTGCATCACCGCATGAGTCGATAGGCATATAGGGATTTTTGAAGATGTATCCCACTTAAAAGCAATTTGTGAACCTACTTTGTTACATGTCAGCTTTTTCTGGATTTCAGTGTACAAATTATGAGACAGGATTATTCATCAGTGTGTGTGCAAGAGTCGTACAAGCAATGCCAATGTTCTAGACTCCAAGTCATGTTTATTGACGAACAATGAACTTTATATGGTATTTCCTGTCACGGTTTAATGATGAAGCAAAACCCAAATTTGAGACAAAATTTACTAACAAAGTTTAAGTCAGTTATGTCATACGACTCATAGAAGGAGCGGTCAAAGAATATTCCAAAGCCGGATAAATGACAGCTGTCAGGCTGCATTTATCCATGCAGCCGACAACATATCTCTCCGCTCAGACCTCCAGCACATGGTCTAGAAACAGAACATTGGTTATGTTACGTCATAAAAATCGAGGAGAATGACCTAGATAAGGACTGGTGAGAACATCGGGCTATAAATATCTAAAACTTGTGTATGGACTTTTATGCCGTAAATGACCGGCCTAAAGCGTTCAAACGCGATAGACCGATGTCATTCACTATGCAAATGACGTGTATAGTGGTGGCTCAGAAACTGAGATCTCTCGAATATCTTGGATTCAAATCATAATACATAGACATGGTATACTGGCTGCCAATAGAGACTGTATGCATTATTTGTCCAATTGTGGAGCACCCAATGACTGTTAGTATGTCTCTAAGATGAGCTCAAAGGTGACCGTCAACGGAGCGTCAACAATTTATAGTCTTACTCATTCAGCAATCACACGGCTGCATAGTGACATCCATCCAATAAAGATGTATTGGCCATCTGAATAGGTAAAATGGCAAGCCACACGCTCCTTGGCCTATCATATAAATGAGCATCATTGGAGCGTCAACGATGTCTGGTCTTGCATCTTTGATAATCACTGGGCTGTGCAATGGCATTTATCCATAATCATACTATTGGAGGCCTTTATGGGCAAAAATACTAGAGATGATATCGCTACTACCTCCTAAAAATCAGCCTCAACGGAGCGTCAATGATTTTTGACATTGCATCTTGGAAAATACAGAGGATATTGCTGCAATATTAACTCATAATCAAACTATGGCCCGCCTTTCTAGGAAAACATGATTGCGACAACATCGCTAATATGTTCTAAAAATGAGCGTCAACCCAGTGCTAACGACTTTTAGGCTTGCATCAGGGAACGAGAAAGGGCTGTGCGGCGACATCAAGGCAAAATTGAACTATCGGCCCCCTTTCAATGCAAAAATGCTTGCGACAACATCGCTACTATGTCCCAAAAATGTTCGTCAACGGAGCTTCAATGACTTCTCAACATGTATTTGGGAAAATGCAAGGGTTGTGCAACGACATTAACCCATAATTGAACTATTGGACGCCTTTCTAGGTAAAATTCCTTTTGACGACATCGTCACTATACCTTGAAAATGACTGTCAATGGAGCGTTAACGATTTTAGGCCATGTATCTTGGAAACTCAAAGGGCTATGCGACTACATTGATCCATAATCGAACTGTCAGCTGCCTTTCTAGGCAAAAATGCTTATGACAAGATCGAAACTATGTCACAAAGTGAGCGTCAATGGAGCGTCAACGGAGCATCAACACTTTTTGTTGTTGCATCTTAGATAAGCTCACTGCAATGGAACGCAGACAACCCACAATGAACCTACCGGCAGCCTTTATTGGCAAAAATGCTAGTGATGATATCGCATCCGACTCCTACAATTGAGCGCCCCCACACGGTCAACAGTTTTTGTGGAGGCTCAGAACACTACACAGCAATGAACTGCATTGTGCTGTTCCTAAAACAAGTTTTACGCGGTCAGTCTTTGCAATCTGTCCTTGTATACAACTTCACAAATATGCATACAATGTCTTACAGATCTGATTTTTTGGCTTGTAGTTATAGAGTCAATATTTAAGAACCCGCAGTCTGCCTCTCGGTATGGTTACTTTCGGCAGCCTCTCGAGTCGGATTACCTAGCTTTGCTATAGCTACCACCACGTCGTATTCAAAATCTTTGAACACATCAGTGCTCGAGATCTCGTCCAACAATGAACATGTCTTTATTCGTGATTTGAGAGACCTTATATTACAAATAATCTTCGACGCTTGGTGGGCTACAATGAATATAGTGTCAAAGCGGCATATTGCTTGCATTAATTGTAAACATGCGCCGTCATGGCAATCCTATTTACACTGTGAAATTCCAGAGACCGGCAGTCCTAGCATTATATGTATCGTTTGTCATCAAGTTCTTCAGCATCCATCAGAACATGGGACCAGCACAATGGGGAAACACTTGCTGGCAAAAGCTCACATTGCAAATTTATACGAATTAACAGAGTCAGAGGTTACTGAATGGACTAGTTCGACGGTCAACGAAACAGCTTTACCCATCCTGAGGATGCAAGGAAGTCGACAAACCACAATAGTCAGTTCGCAGAGGAAAATCATATTTGACATCCAGTTTGATCCATATTGACCGAAATGACAGACAAAACGTTCCAAACTGGCAGCTAAGGACTTTAAAACTTCTAAATTTCACCAGGACACGTGGAATCGCTGCCTCATGTTAGGATTCGTTTCGGCCTATATTCCATGGAACGCTATATGAAATCTGAAGCTATGACAGTCATATAAGGCATTACAGGACAATCTAGTGCTGCCGTCCGCTACAACCCTTAGCAACGTTTGTTGGATGGACTATTCACTGACAGTGGATGCAATTAGGAAGCAATTGCCATCGCAAAATAATGTTTGTTTAGCTTTGGACGGATGGACATCAACAAACATACTATCCATAACGTTGGTCATTCCTTACTATATGGATCGAAATTGAGCATTGTGTGAAGTTCAACTCGCTTTCGATGATGTTTATCGCCTGTTCTTTCCCGTGTCAAAAGCTAATTAAAGATGATAGGTCAAGGGCCAACATACTGGAGCAAGGTTAGCTGTGGACATGAAGGACGTGCTTGATTGTTTTGAGCTTACTGACGGCCATTTGCTTGGTACTACGACTGATAATGCTTCCTCAAATTACTCGATGAGACGTGAGCTCCAATCAACACTTGAGCCCACTGGAATCGAGTGGCCTGCATTTGGGAACCACATACCGCGCATGGTGCACGTCATACAGCTGGCTTTAGGTGCATTCATGAGTAGTCTCGATGTGAAAGACCGCAACAAGTCTTGGGAAGCCAATGAGCACGATCAGCAATTTGGAGAGAATGAAAGCATAGACATCGGGAAGAGTCAAAGACTTCGAAAATAGGGCAATACAAGAATCAATAAGGTGTCGGCTATGAGACCAGGTTTAGCAAAGATAATGGAAAAAGTACGTATTTCATGATATTTTGAAACTCCTGAAACTCACCTTCATATAGCAGAGAATCCTTGCTGTATTGATTATTCTGACACCTGGTCGTCGAAACGAGTTCATTGACTGTTAAAAAGCTATAGGACACATCGCGGTACTTCTGATTATGGATGTGAAGACACTTTGGAACTCTACACTGCTGTTACACGTGCAGGTCTACCGATTACGGGAATTCACACTTGAGTGGCTTCAAAGTCTAATATACAGTGATTACCGGCCACTCTTCACAACACAAGATGAATGGACCATTTGGAAGTGGGTCATGGAAGTATTGTGGCCGTTCCGATATTGGACCCTGTGGATGTCGAAGAGGCATACAGTCACATTGCATCATGTTCTCACAGCGTACAATAACATGTTTGATCACATGGATGGCGTGATGCAAGCTTTGGCTAAGAAGAAGACCCAATGGAAAGAACACGTGTTCTTGGCTGTGAAGTTAGCTCGACAGAAGTGCTCCAAATACTATACTGATATGAGTCCAGCAACGGGCATGCGTCTCATTTCTGCACAGATCCTCGATCCTTTCCGGAAGTTGCGGCCGTTTAGAAAGTGGCACAACAGTATCCATATTGATCCTGAGAACGAGACATCCTATTCTAGCCAATACCAAGAGGCCTTTCTGAAGTATGTGGAGAGTGAATAATGTGTCAAATATGGACGTGTGCTGGTCAATAAACTCGAAAGCTAACCGAGCAGCAATTTCATCTCCTCTGCAATGCCTTCGAGATCATGTCCATCATGCTTTCATCCATATGATTTGTCCAGCGATGATGAAGAATACATAACGCCTAACAATGTGGCTGAGACGTCACCCGGACGAAGCGATCATGCTGCACGCTTATTGACTGCCTTTAGGCTCTATTTGAATTCGCCCCCTGAAGCACCAAGTAACTGGGGGCAAATTAATCCAAATCTCAATGATAGCCACTCCAACCCAATGGAGATTAGCAGTGCATTTTGGATACCGGACAATACAGACTGGTGGTGTCAACAGGAGAAACCGCACGCAACGTACGCCGATCTCTCCAATGTGGCATGCGACATGATCCCTATCATACCACATCATGTTAGAGTGGAGGCCAGCTTTTCCCTTTGCCGACAAGTCATCGACTGCAGGCAGTCAAAACCCACAGGTGAGACCCTTCGCGAAAAGGTTGTTGTAAGGTAGTTTGATCGAGCCAATCATGGGATATTCACCGGGGCTGACCCAGAATTGGATTCAACGAACATAGAAAACTACGCAGAAATGAAGAAAGATGCGGAGGAAAGCAAACTGCACAGAATGGCCAAGGTTCACGACATTCTGGAGATGTGGCAGGGCAGCCACATCCTATGTGCTACCCAGAAGAAATCTCGTGTGCAAAACAAGCAGATAAATGCTGTGGAATACATTTTGGACACGGAAGAGATCTTCAAAGCATCCTGGTCACTCCTTCAACATGATGGTGTGGCACCATTTAAATTGTCAGAAAGATCTCCTTTGCCACCACCTTGGTCTGCAAAGGATCTCCCTGGAGGACAAACTCAAATGTTAAATGCCTGCCAAATCCGAAGAATCAACCGTCATCCAGTTGAAAATGATGAGGATAGCGCACCTGAAACTATTTCGGGCACTGAAGATTGGCATAACTGGAATGGGGACTTAGATGATCCCAATGACAGCGAAGAGGATTGCGCGGTGGACGTTGAATCTGATATGGAGCAAGACAGCACCAATGAGGATCCAGAATGCCCAGAGCAGTGGGATGTGAGTGCTGCGCCAAATGTTCCTGGATTGATTCGTCTGACACTGAGGTCAAGGAGACAGGTTGAAAAGGTGTTGGCGACGATCAATCCAATCAAAACAAGGAGGAATAAGGGAGTGAAGAGAAATTAGGACAGAATGTGTCAATGTTTCGCCAGCTTCTTTATGTATCTTGACTGAGAGTTTCAGTTAGAGATATATTATGGGCGAATAGTGCGCAGTAGCTTGGGATTATCAGTTGATAAACAAATGTATAGCAGGCTCAATGCATCTTTTAGCAACATACATAAATTTTAGTCCTGTGAGCGCGAACAGTGCAAGAAAGTTACGCTGGTCGGCTTTGCCACAAGGCCAAGGCTCAATCTGTCAGAAAGACTACGAATAAGTTCAAATAATGATGAAAGCTATTGTTGATGGCAGCAGATGTTGAATGGACAATACAGTGAAATGAGCATCAACGGAGCGTCAACAATTCGTGGTTTTGTAAGGACAGTAATTAAATAGTGCTTTGGTCGCTGTTATGCATAACCGATGTATTGGCAGCTTTCGTTTGGCAAAAGAATCAGCAACGCGGTCACCGCCCTATGCTGAAACTGAGTGTCAATAGAGCATCAACAATTGTGGAGCTTCGCATCATAGCTAATTTATGTTCCGATTGGTTGCAGACATCTATTTATCAGATATTCGCAGCCTTGACTGGGAAAAACTACAGCGACATGCTCGCTGCCGCATTCTGAGAATGAGTGTCAACGATTTTTAGCTTCGCATGTTGGGTATTTTATGTCCTGATTGGTTGCAGACATCCATTTTTCAGATATTGGTAAACTTTACTGGCAAAAACAACAGCAACATGCTCTCTGCTGCATCCTGAAAATGATTGTGAATGGAGCGTCAACGCTTTTCAGCTTTGCAACTTAGGTAATTTATGTTCCGATCGGTTGCACACATCCATTTATCAGATATTGGCAGCCTTCACAGGGAAAAACTACAGTGACATGCTCCCAGCTGCATCCTGAGAAAAAACGTCAATGGAGTGTCAACGATTTTTAGCTTCACATCTTGGGTAATTTATGTTCCAATTGGTTGCAGACATCCATTTATCAAATGTTGGCAGCCTTTATTGGCAAAAGCAATAGCGACAATGCTCCCTGCCACATCCTCAAAATGAGTGTCAACGGAGAGTCAAGAGTTGTAGTTGTTGCATATTTGGTAATCAAGGCATCGCACAGATCTTCGCATTCATAACCGAACTATTGACCGCCATGATAGGCAAAAATACAACATATCAATGGTATAACACTGATTCCAAATTAATCTATATTGCAAGCTGCAAAGCATGTAAAAACATATTGTTGGTTGTTGAAAATGCAATTTTGATAAGATACTATTAATAAACTCCAAAAACAAGAGCATTATATGAATCTATAAATGGACCTGTTGGGTGACCCGCTGACAACCCGCCCATTTCAGACGAGTTGGGAGTTTACCACTGAACCGTACCTTCGTTGACGATTCGGGTCGTTTGACAACCCTGACCGCCAGGTTTGAAAAGTTATGTTTCGATCAGGACTGGGACCTGAAGTGACGGTCCGGAACCATTGCTAACACTACTGGGACCCATTCTGCTGCGAAGCTGTTCTTTCCATCATTTACTTGAGGACGTTATCAGGGAGAATGGTTTCTCAATTTGTTGTATTTGTGCTCTGTAAATGGCGAAAGATTTTGTTCGACAGTATATACCACTGCATACTATATTGACCTTGTTGTTGCGCGAGATGTTGGATGTTGCAGGATTTGGACCAGATGGAGGCACACAAAGTCATTTATGTCAAGGTTGGTACATTTGATCAACCTGAACATAGCAAAATCTTTGTTTTGACAGTCACTACATTGGGAACTTCAATGCTAACTGTACAACATTCTTTGATTTTTAGCATCTATTTAATGTAAGATCCTGGGAATGTCTTAAGACAAACATCACCAGACGTCCTTTCTGTTGAAGAAAGTTCTTTTTAAATGTCACAAACATTTGATTTTGGCCCTTGTTCACCACTATATATTCCAGTTAACAAACAAACAACTTTGGACCGCCTAACTGTAAATTGTGGGAGCGTTGGTAACCTCTGCAACTTGGAGTTTTATGCAGTTGGATTCGCCTTGAGTAGACCATTCATGTTGTCTTTGACTTATTCCATCCTGACTTCAAGCAAGCTAGATGTTCCTTAGCATTTCCCACTTCTTTTCATTATCATCTTCCATTCTTTGCCCACAGCAGCATATACTCGCTCCATGAACCCCATAGTAAAGTGACAGCAGATTCGAATGGAGTCTAACGACAGGAGCTTCATCCAACGGGCCACCTGCTGATACACAGCAATAAAGCAGATACCAGTGTCTCCACTGTGATGCTGCGAATGCAGCCACCACAAATATCACTAGTAATGCACATTCAATAATGGTCTGTAAATCTGGAATCAGCATAAATAACAAGCCTCATCCGGTAGGATGTGAGAACACTCATATCAAGGTAGATGGACATAAACTCACTGTATAATGTAGCGATAGCATACTTGTAGTGCTTCATGACCAATTTCTAGCTGGCTGTACAGGGAAATCTCCATGGTTGACCAATGCATTTGTCTGCACAGTCCACAAAGTCCAACATCGTGATGTCGTCAGTACTAGGATTTTGGTGGACACATTTCGTATTATGCATCCCAGGGAGTGGACAAAAGAGGCTTTAAATACCTTTGAGGACAATACACAACTGTATGTGGTAAAGGTAATACCTGAATTTCACATTTTGACGCAGCAACTGATTTCTTGAATATTTTCAACACGTCTACTACTTGTGTAAGGAAAGGAGACCAGCTATGGCTAGAACAGTCCGACATGCACCTTGCCTCAAATATGGCCAAACTGGCCAAGGAGGGTTTTTGCATGCCGCAATAGAAGAAACACAATACCTCATCATAAAATCTGACACCAAAGTCCAATATGAGAACAAGTGGGGAGTTGTATTTCCTGAGGATAGAAAGGTGAAGTCAGCAATACAATGACACCCTGCAATGGGTCGTGAGAATCACATGGACGGCTGCCATAATTGCGATAATGGCACAGCAAACACTCCCCAGACCCACTGGAGGCACAAGGGAATGGGTGTATCCACACCGGGACTGACACCACCTCCACCTGGAACACCACCTTCATCACCCGTTGGTATTGAGGTAGTTCAAGGTGCCGCAATCGAAGGTGTGCCACCCAGATATGAGTATATAGATACTCCCCTTCCCAATGCTCCTTCATTCAATGTTGATGCAAATGATGAGAATCACAAGCACAATCAAAATTCTATTCCAGATTTGCTGTCTGGTGAAGAGATATCTATTGGTTAGTACACTATCTGCTGTGTGGTATTGGGGCTTACATTCATTTTGCAGACAAGAGCAACCTATTGAGTGAACCGGCTAGTGAAGATGAGTATTGATCAACATGAATGGGATATTTGAATGTATCATTATCTGTACTGTGCAGACACCTCACAATATATTTTACAGGATAACTATGTATGGGTTATTGAAGAACAATGTAGTGATACAGGAGTATGTACAGGAAGACAACAGAAAGGCTGTGAAAATATCATCAATGACATACAATACCAAATAATATGATTGCATATTGTGCATACGTCTGTGGCAAAATGATCATCAACAGAGTGTTAATAATTTTTGGTGTTGGAAGTCAGGTAATCAACAAGTGATCTGGTCATTGTGATACATTATGAAAGTATTGGCCACCTTTATGGGCAAAAATGCTTGTGATGACATCACTACTATCTTCTACAAATGAGAGTCAACAGAGCATTAACTATTTTTGGTATTGTAAATCAGGTCATCAAACAGTAATTTGGTCATTCATATACATAATCAAACCATTGTCTGACATTGGAGGCAAAAGAGTAAGCGACAAGCTCACAGCCCCATCTTGACACTGAGTATCAATGGAGCGTCAATACTTTTTGGTTCTGCATCTTGGGTAATATACGTGGTGCTTGATCACAGACATGTATAAAGAAAGACTTGGCAGCCTATATAGGCAGATAAGCAAGAGATATTCCCACCACAGCCTCCCGGACCATAAAAACTTACTTTATATCCAACACTGTAACTCAGTATTTATGAGTGTTTTAGTATATAAAACCTGTGAAAACTTGATATATTGACAATAACAGCCATATCATGCTTTAATCAACCATAATGAATCGCTAAGGATCATTGTCACTCCATTGACCCTGACTTTCAAGATGAGGCAGGGATCATGATGCTGTTGGTTTTGCCTATAAAGGTGGCCAATACTTTGATTATATCTAACAATGAGCAAATCACTCTTGAATTACCTTACTTAGAAGACCAAAAATCATTGACACCCAGTTTACACTCATTTCAACATGGGGCATGGGGTGCATCTCTGTATCTGTTGCCTTTCAAGCCGTCCAATACTATAATTATGTATAACAATGACCATATCACTTTTTAGCTACCAGACTAACACTGCCAAAAATTGTTAATCTTCCATTAATACTAATTGTAAACTGATAGTAGCAATGAGGTTGCTAGTGTTTCTACACCTTCGAGGTGGCCAATACTGTCTCTATGTATTACTGTAACCACGTCTCAGATGAAGTACCAGACTTACAAGACAAACCATCGTTAATGCTCTGTTGACGCTTATTTCCAGAATAGGGCAGAGGATATGTCGCTTTGTTATTTGCTTATAAAGGCAGCGAATACCTCATTGATGAATGTCTGCAACCGATTGCCACTCAGATTTCCCAAGATGGAAGACCTCACATTGTTGACACTCCATTGACTTCCAATTCCAGGATGGGGCAGAGAGCATGACCCTCTTTCTTTGATTATAAAGACACAAAATACATCAAAAAAGCACAATGATGTACCAAACTGAATATTTTGCGATGAACAGTATGATATCTGAATGCCACCAGACATAGCAGACGCTGAACACCAGAACCGGAGATTGGAACTGACAAGACTAACCAAACCCAGCAAAACCCATATGTTGATAGGCACCGGTTCGGGATCGGCCTACCAAGATTCAGCTTGTCAGGTTTTGGGATGAATCTGGAAATGAACCGAACTGTTTTTGCAGTTCCAACCCTGACTGCTGGCAGGTTACCGTGACCGGTCTCAAACACTAGACATAGCCGGATACACATCCACATTAGGTCAAAGTATGTGCAACATATCATCTTCATCAATTCCCATCACAGGCAATTAGTTTAATAATCACTATCTCATATCTCTGGCGACTATACACACTTCTGTGTCCAAGAATTCCGCTTTGAATACGAAGAGGAAAAGAGCAACATTGTGTGCAGATATTATGGTACCATCATTCATGCACTCCACTGAGCCTACTACTACAAGCTCACTCCACACAGCCTGTTCAACTGCAGCCAGCATCTTATTACAATGCTTAGGTACCGCTGTATATCCAATGACAACTCAGAAGCCTCTCATGATCTAAGAATAAAGATGGTAGCATCACCACCTTGCCGGCGATCATCCTGCTCCCCTACAATCTATAATTGACGGCTTTACAAAAGTTGACTCAATGTGCACTGCATGCATCGAGGTGCAGCACATGCAGAAACTCATCCAAGTCAAGGCCAAGCACACAACACAGCCATTTGAACTCATACATTCAGATGTTTGTATATCATGTTCATGTCGACCTCCACTGGCCATCACTACTGTATCCTATTCATTGACCATTGCCCAGGCTACTTCTGTGGTTAGTCGCTCCCAGATAAGCAGTCGAAAACATGCGACTCAACCTACCAATCATTTCCTCCCGAAATTCGTTCCATGGGATACAATGTGAGGTCTTTGTTGGGCGAAATAGGATGCAGTAAATCTGACAACAATTCCTTCTGACTGGTGCTTGCAGCTGGTAGTGAACTATACAAATTATGCCCTCACCTGGCACACCATAAGAATCGGGTTGGCGATCACATGATTTAGACCATTACCAGGAAAGCACGATCTATAGTGATTCACTCCCTGGTGTCGATTCTTTGTGGAGAGAAGCAGCCAATAATGCTGTCTACTTCCACCAGGGAACTCAAAATAAAGGCCTAATGAACAGACATGGCCAAGATGGCTATTAAGCACCATATCCAACTTCATGTGAGATGCTGCATGTAGGTGGTAAGTGCTCTTATGAAAATAACAGCTATTGAAGTCTTGTACAATGCTCCGCTCTATCACATATGGTGATTTGCAGATTATGCCTGGCAACTTATCCCCAACCCGCAATGTCCTAGAGAATTAATCGTAAGATCCAAACCATGAATGATTGTTGGTTACATGAATGATTCAACTACACTTTGGTGGATATGGAAACTGGGATTCCTAGTAGTGAAATCACAGTCAGATGTCATTTTGGACGAGAAGAGAAATGCTTACACTTCATGTCTAGATGGAGACCAAAGAGGCATTTTTAAGCTACCAGAAGAGACAGAATATATCGAGGAAATTGATAGTGGAGATGGATGTCTCCATGTCCAAGACAATGAAATGGATGGAGATGGACTTTGGCATGACCATGCAAGAATCTGTAGGATTGATAAAGGCCACATAGGAGGTGATCATAACTATACTGCCGACAAGACAGATTACAATCTACCTGATGCTGACAACTATCGAAGTCGCCCTGCAACTACATGTGTAGGATTATGTCCAGCTGATAAGGATGATACACCACTGGTGTCCAGAGAAACCGTGGTCTGAAATGAGCCTGTCTCCTGCCAAAATGACAGAGCCCGCCAGGCTGCGGCCATGACCAACCAATTATTGCAACAACCACCTCACACCAATTGTATCACCTGAAGTCAGGATATTATCTCTGCAAATGCACCAATGGTTATGGCAAAGGCTCTCGTATTGCCATCTGTCAATGGCAAACCAATTACATATGCTGAGCCGAGGGACAGCCCACAACAAGCCCACTGGCAAAGTGCAATGGAAGTGGAATAACCATCGATTCTATTCAATAACAGTTACAGTTATCAACTCCCCAATAGCAAGGCAATTGTGAGTCGAACCAATTGGCTTCCACTGGGTCTACCAGATCAAACACAATCCGGATGGCATCATATGGTACAAAGTATGCCTAGTAATCAAAGGCTAAGAATAATGGATTTCAGGGAAGCTTATGCCCCTGGTGCAATGCTCATCAGGTTTTGGTATCACATCTGTCTGGTTGGAAACATCACTGGAACATTGAGCATTTGGATATTGTCACCGCTTTACTCAATTGTGAGGTACATGATGATGATATCTATATGATGCTGCCTGATGGCTGGCCGGAAAGCCTCAATGCACCTGGGATCGTCACTTGACTAAAGAAGGTAATTTTCAGCCTCAAATATGCACCACAACTTTGGCACACTGACATTAACACATTTTTGCTCTCTATTGAGTTTACACAATCCCTGGCCAATCCCAACCTCTATATTCACAGTGATGGATTGCCAATGCCATTTGATATTGCCTACATGTCACTCTCAAATGCAGAAGAAGGTAATAAAGCTGTAATCGATGTCAAGTGTAGGGTTTCAGAGAAACACAATATCACATATCTTGGCCTGTCATGCCAATTCCTCGGCATTGAAATCTACCACAAGGAACACTGTAACACCAGTGGCACCACTATCAGTCTTGGCCAGAAGGCCTTCATAACCACAATTCTCAAATGAATCAATATCCAGAAGACACATAATATAACCGCTCAAATGAAATCTAAGTCGAAGCTAGATCTGGCCAAGAATTAGGGGGAGAAAGAACTGACAGGTATTAATAGTTACTAGGAAATTGAGGGCTCATTGATATACGCGGCACTTGCTACTTGGCCTGATATCTCATTCGCAGTTGTTGAACCTTGCCAATACAGTTCCTGTCTTTTCACTTGCCACATTCCCACTGTGACAAGCGTCCACCAGTTTCTCAAATCCAGTGTCGACTTTGGGCTGAATTTTAGCTGGAGCACTTCTTGCAATGATCAACTCAGTGGCTAAACAGACTCAGAGTAGGCCACTGCTAGTGAGAACTGCAAATCTGAAGGTGGACATCTCATCCAACTCAGCAACAGAGCTGTCTTGTGGCAGTCATAAGATGAAGACCTCATCACCTTGGCAATTCTTGAAGCGAAATACATCACTTGTTCTGGAGGCTTCCGTGAAGTGAAGTAGCTACTCCAGCCCCTCCAAGATATACACTGCAAAGACACATCTGCACTTCCAATCAATTGCAACAATCAGGGAACACTTAGTCATATCACACCTCTGATCATTACACTATGAACATAGCATCTGGATGTTTTCGATAAGGCATGTCAAAATCTTGGTGCCAGCAAGATAGTTGTCTACACCTATGAGAAAACAAACAAAAATGTGGAAGAGATACTCAACAAGTCCTTGACGAATGATTCCCACAATATATGGCCAAAGGCAATGGGGCAATGGTAATTGAGGTCGATGTAAGATTTGAGGTTTAATTTTCGATTGTTTTACTTCTCTTTTGGGTGTGCAGATTTCCTTTTCTCACTGTGGATGGCCATCCTCAAGCAATCGTGGTCCTCTATCCATGCTCCCTCTCACAGGGTTCTATGGAGGCTACTATGGAAATCACTTGGTTCGTTTCATCATTTCTTATATATTTTCATGCTCCATCCTGGATTATGCATGGGGGGGTACTGCCTGGTAGGTTTCTGTATTGTGTGGCACAAGGCGAGTCTCATATGGCTAGATGCAGTCATGTTTGATCAGAGAGTGCTGTTGGCCTGAAGGCTCTATAAATAGATGTGTATATACACATTCACATTTATACTTATATATATATAGCCTCATGGCACTCTTAGATAATATAAAATTAAGCTTGTCTAAGTATTTCTTTTGAATAGTATCAGATAATTCTAGCATTATATCTATCCTATTCCACATCATCTGGTGGATTGTCTATATTTCCCCAATGGTCAGCTTTGGTACAGTTGCGATCGGATTACTCACCTACCCCAGGTGTCGATCATGGTAATCTGCCATGCTTGAACAGCCATGCTAGTGGCAAAGTAGATGTAGATGTGGTACTGGAGAGCAGTTGTCATTAGACTGATAAACTTGGGCAATATTCACACCAGAAAATGCAAATCTTGAATGCTGGGGGATATTATTGCTTTGAATATACAGGGGTTAATGGCCACAGCCATGTATCTACTAATATATGGATCCTTGTGAGTATGATATTATATCACTATTATTGCTGTCTGTGGATCTATAACACCTAACACTATAGCTTTCTTTTCAACGATGCATAGTTCATTGTTGATTAGCCTGCAAATGTCAACGTATCACATGGAAATCTGCAGTACTGGGACATAGTATATTCATTTGAGTATTATGCTGATCTCCAAGTCAGTGGTACTTCATATACAGTAGTGAAATTCTCTAATTTGTACCTGCAGTAGCAAAATTTACAATGGTTCCAAAGCCACTTGCATACCTTCAAAACACTCCCGTCTATCTTATTTGTCCTCCAAAGGTATTTTAAGTACTCCGAGCCCCCCTTGGTGCTATGCAAAGTGCTTTCAGATACTGCAAGAGGATTCTCAGGTGCTTCTGAAGTTACTTGCAGTTTTGCAGGTGAATTAAAGGGGTATCAAAATTTGACCTATGAGTTGATCAAATTGTAGAGCAGCTGAGTGCTATGTACAGGTCTCAGGGTGACCATCCTAGTATCTGAGCTCTCTGGGTAGGTCTGCATCAGACCATTCACTGGACACTCTAGTCCAGAAGTGGTAGATTATAGTGTACTTGATGTCATAAGTACAAGCCATTTTCTCTCTCATATTTGTCTACATGTTGCATTTGGGTTTCACAAGTAGCAGATAATTTGCTATCTCATAATATAGTATATATCAAGTATATAAGACTATCTTTGAATTTACATATAGTTATTCTGGCTGCAGACAGTGCTTGAACACACACAGAGAAGCTCCTGGTAATACTGGTTGAGTCAACTTACAGATGAACTTGAAGTCCACAAGCAAATGTACCCTGGAATGGATCTTTCATGTAGCAGTCAAGGGAGTTTTGAGAAGCATTTTGAGGTAGTGATTGTCCGAGCTTTGAAGCAGTATTCAAGTGCACAGAGGGATGCACATGGAGATGGTAAACAAGTAAACTCGGACGTGAACTTCGAGGAGAACAGAGAGGAAGACAATCTGGAGGCAGTCAATTGGAAGGGAGGTGATACAAGACCAAAAATAAAAATCATTGGTTAACTTCATCAGCAAAACCTAAATGAGTCCATAAGGCTTACACCGACCTCCCAGATACTCCGGTTGACCTCACCAGTGCTCGCAATCACTTGAAGATGCTCCGAGACCCCCTTGCACCTACAAAAGTGCTTCGAGACTCTGCCAGTGTATTCTGAGGATGCTACGCAATTTGACTAGCAGGATAATCAAATTTTGAAGCATTCAAGCCCAGTGTACAGAACAGCAGAACACTTGGAGAGCAGCTGAGACCTCTGCACCACGCAGCAGGAGACTTGGTGCTGTATTCTAATGGTAGTGGTTTTTAGTGTTCCATAGCAACACGGCATCTTGTCTATCACATTCGTCATTGTGACAGTGACATGATGCACTGTTCTATAATACAGCATGGATTATCGGATTCTCTATACATGAATACATACTGTACCCGAGCATAATCAGTGGAGCACCTGGAGACACTGCTTCAGAGAACTTAGACCAACACTTGGAGGCCGTTGCTGGGTGAACATCTGATGCTCATGACCGCTGCATTTGGCTATAGCCTGGAGGTGCTGGTGGGAGATAACAGGGCTGAAGTGATGACTGACATGGACTGAACAACGTGGAGAGGGGGAGTGTATAGAGATACAGAAATAACGAAGATGGCCTCAGCTGCAGGAAGTATATATAAGGAAGGCTCCAAGGTTGATAGATAACATCTCATTATATGAAATACAGACAGTATCTTTCCCAGCTCATGGTCCCGGACACTGTTGTCGAGCTTTCATAGATCCACACAGTTTGTGTGGTTCTTGTTGCACTCGTGCAAGTCAGCAATGTTCCATACAATTTCTGTGGTTCATCATGGCCTGATATTCCTCGATCTTCAAACAGCATCTCCGTGCAGTGTTTGAACTAGAATCACTCGATTTCACAGAGGCCATTCAGATACTGCAAGAGATGTGGCAGAATGTTGACGGGGTGCACTCTACCTTCTTGTTCTGCCATGTCACCACACCATGATTGTGTGAACTTAGTGTGGTACATTGAGGCCATGATCAAGCACATTAAGAGATCCATATGGAGGCCATGATTGAGACAGGTTCGAGATGCAATTGTTGGTGATAATCAATTGATATTGGAGGAGTACTTGGAGGCGCTCAATTAGAGGCACACTGGGTGTTGAGACTGTATACATTGTATAGTTAACAAACAACCATGTCAATGTGACCAAGTGAATATAACATTGTGCTCTCATGGAGTGCTAGCAGGTGGCAGTCGATCTTGTAAGGAGGCATGCCGAACTCGCAAGCCTCGATACCATGAGTCTAGAGATGTACATGGAGGTCATGATTGAGTGAGATTGGAGTTGTACTTGGAGGCAGTTGATATAAAGCGCGCCAGGTGCTGTGACTGTATTCACCAGTTAGTTAACTTGCATCTGAGGGAATATGACATGGTGAAATTGCCTTGTAGCTCTCAAGGGGAGCTGGCTCTTGATCTTGTAGGGAGGCAAGCCGGAACATCGCAGCCCTGATCTAGCAAGTTTGAAGATGAACTGCAAGTTGCTGATTATGCAAGTTGGGAGATGCACTTGGAGGCCATGATTGAGTAACATTGGAGGAGTACTTGGACTGGGTCCAGTGGGGGGTAGTAGATTGGAAAAGAGGTGTGACGGGAGTTGAGACTCAATTCATTGGTTCACTCTTAACTTGGGGAATGTAGAGTGTTGAGTACAACATGGTCTGCCAAAAGATGAGCGAAGACAGACCAGGTTGGAGCGGGAGACAGTCAATCTTGGGATGATGCAGTACTCAGTATATGCTGTACTTGGCATTAACTCATGATCATGGCATGGAGACACAGAGAGAGATGACTTAACATTGTGTATGTAGGTGATGATATAGTTGAGGACGAGAAAGGGCAAGATGCAAAGAGCTGGGTAAAACCATCATGAGAAACTGGGACTGAAGAGAATACCATGAGTCAGTCAATTATACCATCATCAAGACAGCATGTCAGAGTCCCGATCCGGAGGGTAATAACACCAATCTGTGCTCTTAGAAACCTAATCTGGCAAGCTGTACCCCTGGTTCTGATATCCGCGTTTGTGCACCATATTGTTCCCAACTGCATGCTCCAATGCTCTTTCTCGTCCAGTACTCTGTCATCATATGCAGAACACAATGCTAAGTCATCCCTGCATATCTCTCCATGCCATTATCATGATTTAATACCTAGTAAAGTATACACTGAGTACAGCATACAGTTAAGATTGTCTGTCTTACCTTCTTTCCAACAATTATAAGTTGACCCCTGAATGTGGCTTCAGCTACTGGCATGCCACCCTGCATGAATGACCTCCACCACCAGGCAACTCTCCATGGGAGCTCAATGGTAAAGTCACATTGTCACATTTCCACCATTGTGAATTAACTCAATGATGAATCAAGTCACAGCAGCTGGTGTGCCTCCAATCAACCACCTACAACTACTCCCCCAACCTCACATCATCATTGCCTGGATATGCATCTCCAAACTTGCTCAATTATAGCATTGGAGTGCATCAATAAGTTCACTTGATCAAAAGCTCCAAGTGTATCACCAAAATTCCTCACTCACAGCCTCCAAGATAACATGATCCTGGCTGGTATTAGCACTGGGCCCGGGTTCTGACTGCACAACCAGTTCAGTTCAGTTCCTCACCACTCCAAAAACCCGACCTGCTGTTTCATGGCAGACCTGTTACAGGGACTGTTTATCAAGCTGCGGGTTTTTGGCCGGGTTGGAACTGGACTATGGTGTGATTTTGCAGTTCCTACTAATTTGGCTGCAATTAAGTTTTTGAGTTCTTATCATATTACAACATGGTATACATGTAAAAGATGTCGTTTCAGGTAATCTTTCCCACCCTGGTCTCCAATGTATAATCTGATCATTATTCGCTCGGTTGCTATGAAATAACATTCAATATCACACCCACATCGTGAGTTTTCAACAGTGCCTCAACAAATATTGCTCAGTTTCCAAATCGGATACCAGCAGGTGACAGAGCATCCATAACTGCACAATAGACATATAGATCATGTTGTGACACAATTAGAACTCAAATACTTAATTGGAGCAAAAAATCTGGAATTATAAGGGCTGGGTTTTTACTTGGAAAGTGGCCCAAAAGCAATGGTCTTGGTATTTCATGTGGTAAAACCCTTGCAATAGTTCGATTCTGGTTCCAACTCTAACCTGGAACCGTTCTATCAGGTTGGAACCATTGCTAACACTATGATTCATCACCTTCAATTGCATTTGCAACCTTGCTTTATCCTGACCTCGCAGCGCATCAGCAAGTTCAGCTGATCATGGGCTCCAAGTGTACCACCAAACTCATTCACTCACCACTTCCATGTTCACATAACCTTAGCCTCCATGTGTATTTCTGTGTTTGCTTGATCACTGCCCTCAAGTGTACCTCAAACCTTGCACTACTATGGCCACCATGTTCACATGGTCATGGCATCCCAGGTGTATCTTCAATCTCTCTCAATCACAACCTCCAAGACTATACAATTATGGCCCTCAAGTTCATCTCAAATCTGGCTCAATCACGGCATCCAAATGAATCTTTGAGTTAACATGATTGTCACCTTCAGCCACATCTCAAATTGTTCTAAACCACAGTATGCAGCCAGTTCAGATATTCCAAGAGTAGATGGGTAGCTATATAAATGTGTATATACATAAATACATAGATGCATAGATGAGAATACAAACTGAATATATGACTTTTGAAAATCATCGAACAATCAGTTGTAGCTCTCAGTTCCAGACGCAGCAGCAGGGTTGCCAAAGAAGACATTGTTTGTGCAGACAGCTCTACTGTAATTCGCAGTAATTCCAGGCTTGTCATTCATCAGCAAAAGTGCCAGTTGACTATAGACTTCACCATGTGCTCCAGTGCAGCTCATATTAAGCTTGCCATGGACCCCTGCATGATGCATAGTCAATAGTCATATATTGTGGGTCGATGAACTTCTGCACATAAGACAATTGAACTTGATATGGATAGCAGTCCACATACCTAAGCTGCACATTCCTAGCAACTGGTTTCGCTGGTACTGTACACTCATTGGGAGCATCCTTGAATAGCCGCTTTATAGGCAGCAAGAGAGCCTTCTTCAGAGCCTGCTTGAGAGCTGTACGTGTGAGAGCAGTGCTTGGGAGAGCAGTACTTGGAAGAGTAGTGCTTCTGTGAGCCATGCTTTGGAGAGCTGTACTTGGGAGAGCTGCACTAGGGAGAGCTGTGCTTGGGAGAGCTGTGCTTGGGAGAGCTGTGCTTGGGAGAGCTGTGCTTGGGAGGGCTGTGCTTGGGGGAGCTGTGCATGGGGGAGCTGTGCATGGGAGAGCTGTGCTTGGGAGAGCCGCACTACAGATGAAGTAGTACTTTCGGCAAGATACTCTTGCCAATAGAAGGCTCTCAGTGGGTGAAAACTGTGAAGTTGATGTTGGTGGTGACGTAACCAACCAACTTGTCTAAGTTCTTCCGATACCCTCACTATCTCCATTGCAATCTCCATTGCCATTGCCACCACAATCGTCTTCATCGCCATCAGTCCCAGACTGAGTGTGCGCACATATGCATAAAATCAATGGGCAGTGGGCAGTTAATTCTGCTTCAAAATCTGAGTTGGAGATATACTCCCACCAAGATCTCATTGTCAACCATTACTACAGAATCTAGTGTTGCAATTGACAACGTCATCACCGTGAGGCATTGTGAGATACTGTCATGTTGGGCGGGCTGAAGTTAGGGTTGAGACTGTAAAACCAATCTACATCATGAGTTCACCAAACTGCTGCCACACACCACCTGACATGAGCCACACGCCCCATGTCACTCACCGCCTGCCAATCACAGCCCAAAATTGTCCCTTTGCCAGATGCCACCCAGTACCAGGCACCTGCAATCAGCATTGAGCAAGTAGGAGCATACTTGCGATCATATAGTGAAGTGAGATTGGGAGTGTTTTGACTCTTGACAGCACAATTGGGAGTGTATGGTCATACAGGCAGGGAGTTTATAATTGAGTGCAATTCAGAGCGTATGTGAGAGCATAGTTGCAAGCAAACAATCAAGCCCATGGGGAGTGTGCAATTGCACTCAATCAGGAGTGTATTTGAGAGCATTCTCCAAAGTATACTTGTGAGCGTGTTGAGAGTGTGCTTCAGAGAGTACAGACAAGCAGGCTAAGAGTGTGCCATCGAGTGCAGTCAGAGGCAACTTTGAGCACATGCCCAGGAGTTTACCTGGGAACATAGTCAGTAGTGTACTTGGAAGTGTCTTGAGCGATAACTTGAGAACATTAGTCGAGCAGGCTGGGAGTGGGTAATCATGTGCAATCAAATGTGTGCTTCATAGTGTAATTGGGTGCATGCAATGAGGTGTATCCGGCAGCTTGCTTTCAAGTTTGTTGAATGCAGCATAATATATAGTATCCAGCATACAAAATCGCATACATATCATCGTAATCTAGTCAACACACAGATCCATAGGACATTCATAGTGCCACACATCGTATATGCTGTGAATTACTGTCCCAAACACAGCCTCTCTATGAGTGATGAGTCATGAAGGTTATTTTTCCCAGTGCCGGCAGTACCAGGCTTGTCATCAGTTTTTCCAGAGGCTCCCAGGCAGGTCATTGGGACTCCCAGGCATCTGGCAGGCACTCCCATGTGTTCCAAGGTGCAGATGAAGGCCAATGCATTGGTTTTGTCAACTCTGGGATTTGATTACCCTGGGATTCTGGTCCAACAACTCCCAAATACTTCCAGATGTGCCCAGAGACATAAACACATTTTGCGGAGGTATCGAATGGAGGAATGCAATAATCATTGACTTTCACATTCAGTTCAATTATGGAGAGCCGGCTGGCAGAAGTTGAAGATGAGGTGAACTGCTACAAGTCAAATCTGTATTCCCATTGGAAGGGAGGCATGATGGGAACTACAATGCTATTCTTTGGTTAACTTATAATTGTCAAACAATGGACAGTACAGTATGACAAGCTGTGCTCCCAGATGAGAGTCTGGCAGAGAGCAGAAGATAGTCAATCATCAGTAAATGCCGTAAACAATGAGATTTCATTATCATGGTAGAGAAAGATTGAGAGGGATAACTTGACATCTTGTACATGGGGAATAGTAGAGTTCTGGATAATAAGTAATGCAATGGGAGGGGATATGAGAAATCATTATGAGAAACAGGGTCTTCAGAGAATTTTGTGCCTGAGTCAATTCATTATACCAAATATGGCTAGTACTATACCTCAGTAGTCATATACAAATGCTATTACAAGATCTTCCAAACCCAATAAGCCAGGTCATACTTCTGATTTGCCATATCCGATCATATCTTCCTTATCAATTCCATTTTAATTCCCCATATCTCTCCCTACTCATCTAAAAATCATTATGGGTGATTAGTAAGTCAAACTATCATTCTCTATTTCTCCATGCACTAATGATGATTTCACACTGAGTACAGCATCACTGAAGAATCACCATCTGGCTGGATTCTTACTATTGTAATGTAATCCCTAAATGAAACCCCAGCTCCTGATTTTTCCCTGGCAGGAAAATTGAGCTTACACAACATGTTGCTCATAATAAAGCTGTTCTTGGGCCAATGATCCATAGTGTATTTGACATATGACACTCTGTAATTCTGTGGACTTGGAAGTTGACTAGATTACTATAATATGCATGTGATTGTGGTCACTTGATACTATACATCATGCTGTATTCGATACAACTGCCAAATGCACCGCATTGTATGCTTCCCAGTGTGCTTTCAAATACACTCCCAATCGCACTTGATGACAAACTTTCCACCTGCTTGACCATATGCTCTCCAGGATACTCTGAAGACAGTCCCAAGTGCACTATGAGTATGCTCTCATGGACACCTCTAAGTACATTCTCAAGTTTGCTATGGGGCATGCTGTCCGGAATGCTCCCAATCGTAGTGCAGAGTACACTCCTAGCCGTCATGACTGTATGCTTCGAGGATAGCTCTCATGATGCTCTCAAGCATACTTCTGAGCACACTCTCAAATACTCCCAATAGCACTTGATGATACCCCCAATATGCTTAACAATAAGCTTCCAAGTAAGCTCTCAAAATGCTCACAATTGCACTCGATGGGACACTCTCAGCTTCCTTGACAATATGGTCCCAAGGAACCTCCCAAGATGGTCTCAAGTACACTCTGAATATGCGCTCAAGTACACCTCTGAGTACATTCCCAAGTACACACCCAGACATGCCCTTCAGGATGCTCCCAATTGCACATGCTGGTACACTCACAGCTTGCTTCAATGTACACTTCTAAGTTAGCTGACAACATGGTCTGAAGCATACTTCCGAGCATACTATCAAGTACACTCCCCTCTGTGCTTGACTATGCTCTCATGTCTGCTCCTCCATGCTTGATTCAGAGACTAGAGGAGTTGCAGATGCCTGGCATCGGTGGGAGTGAGGTGTGTAGCATACAGCAGGTAGCATTTAGTGGGTGGTGGGTGGTGGATTGTATGTGGAGATTAGCAGGTACCATATATTGGCCGAAATCGTATCGTCAGACACCATGGTAGACTGAACATTATTATTCATGTAGCCACCATGACAAGATCCCCTGATGCCTCAGGATCATGGTCTTGAACATTGCAGCCTTATATTCGGCAGAAAAGGTAGAAAATTTGATCTTGGGGAGAGCCGGTTTCTGACTCAGTTGTGGAATCTTCAACCAGCTTCCCATCAATTTTATTAATATGCCTGCGCACTTCGTCCTCGGCAGATAGTTATGATCGTGATGGTAATGGTAATGGTGCTGGTGATGGCACTGAGAGCACTGAGTCAAACAGATTGGCTTTATCAAGATTAATGTGAAAGCAGTAACTGGTTTCACATCTTCCAGAGGCCAAAGCTTCGACAAACTCAGAGGGTTCCATCGGCCAAATGCTTTCCACAGAAATCTCTACTCCTGCTGAAGCCCAGCTCTCTCAAGCAGGCAATCCCAAGCCGGTTTTCAAGGGGGCTATCAAGCAGGCGTTGAAATAGACTCTCAAGTAGGTTCCCAAGTACCAGCAGGCACTCAAGTGGACTTGCAGCAAAGACTGCAGTTTTGACATGTATAGGTCCATCTCTGGCCGCTAGCCATATACAGTTCCAAAGACACACCCTCACATCTCTATGAATTGACAATAGACCTCAATAGACGGAGCATAAACTGGGGTCCACAGGTAGCTTTTGCCGAGCAGTGTGTGTACAGGTAGTGCAGCATATAGTTGATTTGCACTTTTGTCAATGTCTGTACAGAGCAACCACTTCCAGCCTGCTTATTATGAATGAGCTGAATGGTCAGGTTAACTGTCCTCACAGGCCCAGAATTGGGACTTAATCAATCAGATGAGTCTTGGCTTCCATCCTGCCTTATTTTCAATTGGAATAGAGTTTCAGCTCCCAGTGTATCTTCCCCCAGATCCACTGCCTCAAGTCAGCTTGCCATAGGTTGGCTCAAATGTATGGTGAACTCTCAACTCATTCCAACAATTGTGAGTTGACCAATGAGTAAAATCTCAGGTCCCTTTGTACCTCCCACCTGATTGGAACATAGTCTCATCTCCCATTCATGTCTCTCTTCTGATCATCCACCTTCTGCCAACTGTCTATGAATTAGCTCACAGATACAGTCATCATTCATCTTGTACCGACAATTGAGTGTTAACTAATGATTAGAGTTACAGTTTCCATGGGATGTACCTTTCTGTTAACCACTTTTAAATTAACTGCCTTTCAATTGACTGCCTCCTGATCATCTGCCTCACAGTTGTCCACCTTCACATTGACCATCTCCAGACTGACCCCGTACCAATAGACAGCTTGCCAACCAACCTCATGCCAGTTGACAGTCTGGCAATTGACTGCCACCTGATGTAGAACCTGCCAATTAGCTGCGTGCCAATTAACAGTCTACCAATTTACTGCATGCAGATTTACTACCTGCCAATTCACAGACTGCCAATTAACCACCTGTCAAATGACTGCCTGCTAATTAACTGCCTGCAAATTGCCCACTGACTAATTGTCTGCCAGCTGGTTGATCCCATGCAAATACACTGCCATTTGATCGATCACATCCAATTACATCTCCATGTATTTCTCCCAATTTGTTGGATTATAGCCTCAAAGCACCAACACCAGGAGAATTTCATTTTGTGCTCAAATACCACATGCAATCAGATTTAACAGACCATGTGTACATTGATGAATAGTTAGATACAAAGATATATGAATGAGAATAAAAACAAAATACAGTGATTGAAAATCATATAACAATGAATAGTAACTGTAATTTCTAGGTGCACCAGCTATGATTTGGCATGCTTTCAAGCTTGCCACCAACATTCCAAGGTCTTCCCAATCATGTAGCCTGCATTCCCTGTTGCTTCCCAGACTGTTGCAAGTCCTTCTGCATTCATGCAGACTTGATGCCAGTGCTTCTAAGTGGACTCAAAAGCCACCAGATTGGCTCAGATTGTCACCAAGATTTGTCGCCAGCACTCCCAGGTAATGTTGAATGGTACTGTTTTGGTTTTCTGAGATCTGAAATTTTGTCACCCTGGGAGTCTGATCCAAAAACTCAGAAATACTTTGAAAGGCACCCAGTGGCAGAAATGCATTCATGTGATATGGTGGGTAATACGGGATTGAAAGCAAGGCTCGAAGACTTGGAAAGGCTTTATGTTCCAGTAGCAGTTGATGGGGAATACCATTGCCCAATTTCCACAATTGTTATACCATTGTTAGGACAGCTGCAGCTATTCCAGCTAAATTTTGTAAGAATGGGTCATTGTATAATGTCATCCATCTGATAATTACAGAAGCTTATTTCACAATATTTCTAAGCTGTGAATACTTGAACTAGTTGATATCTCTTGACAGCTATCCTGGTTTGGCCTGTTTATTATTCGGATATTTGAAATTAGTATCTGCCGCAGGGTTTTTCTGCCGACAACACCGCAAGTTCACATTAAACTTTACATATATTAAAGCCCATTTGCTGTTGTGTTTGTAATGGTGGTAACCGACAGAGCCATATTGTAGTATTGAGAGGGGAATATCCACTAAAGGCAATAACAACAAGAAGACTAACAACAATCCAGTTGCTACTTGGACATAGTCTGCTTTTGTAGTTACTGAACAATAGTTAACCAGTAGCTGTAGCTGTGAATCAGTTTCATGTATTTTGAGCCGAAGCACTGCAGTTGCATATGTTTGTCATTCATATTCTTGAAATAATGCTGTATATTTGAAAGTTGATTGCCTGTACCCTGAACATTCTGTGAATTTTATTCCTCATCCATATGGCATCCAGGCAACTGGAAGCAGGCTATCCATTTGCTGAGAAGTGGACTTCCCAGAATGATAAAGGGCTTCGGTATGCTCATTTTGACTTGCAGCAGAAAGTTTTTCTGCTGGTTTTTGTATATCTTTCTTGTTTTTGTTCGATCTTATCAATTGGATTGTGGCTTTGGATTACACCTTACCATTGCTCCCAGATGTCATGATGTTTCTTGTTGTTATTGTGAAGCTATTGGATGTAGTGAATTGAAAGAATTGCAAATGAGGTAGGCAGAGGAAGTGAGTCTGAACTATAGACTGTGTTTTTCAGAGTTTATAAATTTAGTTCGATTCTGGAGATTTGACAATGATTGGTGATTTTCAAACCCTCGATTACACTTGATGAAGACTTTGATTTAAATCTCTATTACATATACTCAGCAGAGTAAACAGTTAGTACTTGGCAACTTCAATCGTTCTGGATAGTAACTTGTCTCTCAATTTTCATTACATACATCCTGCTAGTGGAACTATAACATTTGGAAACTGTATTCCAGTAGGACAATACTTTTAATTCAGATTACAATACTCCAACCGCTACCAGGTGGACATATCAATTTCCAAAAACATATTCCTCCTGTACAAAGACTATGATTCCAGTGTCCATAATCAAAATTCCACTAACTAAGCACAATCCATATCTTCTTATGCTGGTTCCTCTGAATACATCTCACTGGCCACTGGTATTAATCCACAAACTGTTGAATAACAATTGAAGAAGAACAATTTACTAGAAATGCAATATACAGATAGGAGAAGAATATCTACCTAATGATATTGAAACAACAATAAGTTACTGGATGGAACAAAACATTCAACAGAATACCATCCAAATGTCAGATACACACTTCCACAGTATTGAACAATCAGAAAAACAGAACAAAAATACTCATAATACCTTTCAAATGAGTTTGACAGTGGCCATTAATACATAAGTAGTAGGAAAACAGAACAAACACCTATGAAATACCTTTGAAATAACATACACAGTAGTTTTTGATAAATGACAAGTATAAAGCAACATGAAAACCTGTGGAATACAATTCAATACAAATTTTCCCAAAGACATATAAATCTATTCCACAACTGACTCTTTCAACCAGTTGGCAGAAGAGATTCATTAATAGGATAAATGCTGTTGACTAAGATTAGCACAGAATTCACCAAGCTGTAGCCATATTCCTATTTTGGGCAGCATTCAGTAGAGGCTCCAGCAATAAACTGATAGCTTGAATTCGAAACTTCTTGTAGCAGGTGAGTGTAAATCATGTTCAGTTGTTCTCTGGACATTCAATTAAGATCATACTCTCTGCATGTATGGACAGTAGAAGCAAATCTAACTTTTATAACAGGCTGATTTACTTCACTCTAGGTCTGCATGATAGACTCATCTCCACCAATGTTTGCCCCTAGGTACTTTTATATCACCACAGAATATCCACTATCCTAACAGTATCATTATTATTCTAAGTGTACTTGATCTAGTTAGCAATATAAATTGTACACTATAGCCAGATCTACCAAAATTGTACCACTTAATTTGACAGTGGACAGCAAAACTTCAAACTATGTAAGGTACCACCAAATATTCTACTCAGATTGTGAGGTGCTGGATGATGGTAAACTAGAATGAAGTGATCCGAAGCAGAGTGAACCTGAGGGTTTTGATTGCGATGAGAGCAAATGATGGCAGTCATATTGGATGTGAGAGTAGGATTGCACACTGGAGTTGGATTGACAGTAGGAGTGTAAATGGAAATGTTCGAAGCTAAGGGTTCTGGTTGTCCGGAATGTCCAGATGTCCAGAAGGGTCTGGTTGTCCAGAGGGTCCCAGTTGTGCAGTGGATCCCAGTTGTACACTATGCCCTTGTTGTCCAGAGTATTCTGGTTGCCCTGAGATGACTGATTGTTAAGAGTATTGTGAGTATCACATGGGTCCCTAGTTTACAGAAGGTTCTGAGGTCTTTAATATCTTTGAAATTTGGCTGAGAGTGTCATTGGTCCATTCAATTCTGCTGGTTTCTTTTAGCAAACATTTTCATCACGTACATCTATGTGAACCAGATACCATCATTCCCATGTTGACAATTCAAATATTCACTACTTTATCTATTGGCACTATGTTTCCACACCCCACAGAATAGAATAAATACAACAAATTCAATTACAATTTCTTCAGTCACATTCTAGAAGTCTGCCAACCTGTTGGGATTATCCTCTTACTCTCAAAATTTCCTGAATTGCTGTAAACTATACTAGTTAAGGGTGGCCCTCCAGATGACATCACATGGTACTTTCTCATTTGTATAGGGCTTCAAAGCTGCAGGTCATAATGATGTGATGTTCATGGTTGGGACAGTGTGTTGAGTTATTGTCTTGATGGTGAATATCATTCAATTGGCATGATTGTAAATAAACAACTTGTAATCTCCATTACCAGCTGATTTGAAGAGGCTACAAAGAACAACTTGAACTGACTGCTGTTATAATCTTTAGGTATATTGATATTTTCAATCAAAAGCTAATTCGGTCAAATAGGTGCCTTGAGCTGATCAACAATTGGCTTTTGTTGTCCACTGCAAATTAGTGTTAGCAATGGATCCGGATTGCAACTGGAAGCGAGACCCTGGTCCGGCTTTGGAACTGCGAAGCAACCCGCCTTGGGTAACCAGCGCCGGGTTGTACCTATGACTGCGCATAGAACCCTGGGTTGGTAACCAGGTTCGAACTAGACTGCGGCTTCAACTGTATGGTTCCTACAGCTTTGGCTGCAATGAAGTTTTTGAGTTCTGATCGTATCATGCCATTCTGGATACATAGATTGTGCGGTCTTATGAGCTCGTTCACATCCGGCATTCACATCTCGGATTCGACTGATATTCCTTCAGTGACAGTGAAATACAGGAAACTTTTGAACAATATTTTCCGGTATTTGATAGCGACTTAACGAAGATTAGTTGGATCCCAAATCTGGCAGCGGGAGGTGAAAGCTCAGCGAAAACCGCACAATCTACATCTTGATTATGTCACAATATGATCAGAACTGATATACTCAATTGGAGCCAACATTGTGAAATTGGAATGCCAGGTTTGTGATGATCAAACCGGCCCAATTGCAAAAGTCCGGGTTGTCGTTTGGTAAAACACATTGCAATTGTTCAGTTCCAGTTCCAACCCTCACGCGGAACTGGTGTAGCGGGTTGCAGCCATTGCTCACAGTACAGCTAATCAAAGTACCAATGCTGACTTGATGATCTATCTTGTCGGATGCATCACTTTTTTGAAGTTCGGTTTTGCGAATTCTCAGTTTTCAGATTCACTGTATGACCAACCAGATAAGTCTCTCTCGTCACCGATGTTAGGGGAATGTAAAATGGTTTGGACGTCAGAACTGTACAACTAGGCAACTCATATTAGCAACAATGATGTATCCAGATGCTTCCAGTTGCTTTCAGGAAGGATGAATAGAATTTGAAGTGTGGTCAGATGCTGCAAGACAACATTCAGGTGATTCTGAATACTTCTGACAATATGGAACCATATGTCAGAATATTCTGGGGTGTGTATAGCTGTCTTCCCAATGCTGCATAATTAAGCCGCTATGCTATTCAAATGTTGGAGCTACTGGGTGGACTGGCCACTTCCCAAAGACTACTCAAGACACCTTGAACTTGGACTTATACTCCTTGGGAGTGATTATTTCAATGTCTATATTGAATTATACAATTCAATAATCTATTCTACTCCTATTCCTGTACACCTTGACCCAGACTTTCAGATGAATATATAAACAGCTCGGTATGTAAATCTGCAGCATGTCATAGTACCCATTTACGATGAATTCTGTTGGACACCGTATTCTTTGGTAACCCATGTGCCTGCCTAACCATTGCTCCTTGATGAACATTATGCAATTGATTAGTCAGTATAACAATCTGATTTTTTGACACAATTAGCCCAACCATATGAATCTTTATATGTGGTTATAATCACCACCTCATATTGTCAAGTTTGAGCAGATAATACACATCACTGTGTTTTCTTGAATCTTCTTGAATATGTTGATATCATGTTTCTGGCTGACAGGCTCTCCTGAAGGTGGAAAGTCAGATTTCAGGGTATTGATCTGAAGTTAATTCCAGGACAAGCAGGAACACTTAATTTGAAGATGTTATGAAGGTGATTCTCTTTACTTGGCATGCATTGAACCCTGTTGTTATGAGATTCAGGCATGATTCCTTGGTTGCCATTGGTATATTCTACTATAAACTCAAGTCCCAGATAATAAACAGAATTAGCTCTTTCAAATGGTTGATAACAGTGAAACTGGCAATTCTGAAATTGAATGATTAGATTCTCTTGAAGTACATTCTCATAATGACTGAGCAGCAATCTGTTAACCTGTAGACCCCAGTCCTTGCCCATTGGTGTACAGAATATCAATCCAACTCTGGGAATTTCGAAGTGATGTACACTAACTGTTTGTATTGTTAATCTAATACCTCTGTATACACTGTGAAGGTTGGTTTCTCCCAGATGATCTACCTATTGTGATATGGGGTAGTACAAAGACTCTACATAATAATACTAGAGGTGTAATGATAGGCTCTGTATCTATTTCACCATGTATTTGTAGCAGACAGTTTGCACACTGCTATTGCAAACTGCATAACATGACCACTTCAAATGGGAGGTTTGCCCAGAGTGAAATCATTAGCATGAAAATCGATAGTATGGGTATTATTCTTCAGCCTACTCATCTGTTCAACAAGTTATTGGACATGGACTAACCCTGACTGGTTAGTATGAGTCGAATAACTTGTTGTACCGTCGAGCACATTGAATAAATCTGACTGTCACTAGAATAATCTTTCTCTTTCACATTGCAAACAGAAAGCCATTTCGCAATAACAGTTGGAAAGTTGTCAGCAGAACACATTCACTGGATAGAGTATAAATATTTCTTTCAAGATTTATCTTTGGAACGCTGAAATGTATTATATACTGTATGATCGTTTTCCATTGCTTTTGAAAGCCAACTTCCATTAACCAATGTTTGAACTTGATCAAGAGAATAGAGAATGCGCTTTTCAACGACTTTGGATGATTCAGATTAAAATACTGATTAGCTATTTCGAAACAGTGAGGAACGTAGTATGTATAAGTGAGAATGAAGGATCTGGCTTGAGTTACAACATCTGATGGAGAGACTTGAAATTACACCTGCCTGTTGGGGTCAACTGCGGCAAAAAACACTCCATCGGAATTCAAGAGATAATTTATGTTATCAACATTTGGTAATTTGCCAATGTGTTGTGTGCTCCAACTGTAATCATATATATGCAAGTAGGTGCAAATTTCCAGTATTATTTGAGTTGGAAATATGCATACTACTTGTCTGAAGTTACACTAATACAACTGGGTGAGGCTTAGTCTGCTGTTGATTTCAACCAAGATGGAACTATTACCAAGGCATCAACCCTCATTATCAAGTATTTAATTTGCAGTCAATTCTACAGTAGATCCAATAACACTTGACAGAGATATTATTATTTCCAGCTATTACCTTGTCATCTGATATTTGCAGTATATCTCCAATATGGCATGGAATAAGTAATGATATTTCCATCTCTGAATTACATTAATTTTACTAGTGTCAATATTGACAACCTGAGGAGGTAAGAGGAGTTTCATTTTTTGCTACTATCAGAGGAAACTGTTATCTTTCTGAAGAAGATAATATTTTATTTAGTATAGTTCAATTCAGTCAAATATTGCCAATTTTAATGGTGGCAATTAGAGCTACTGGCATACATGTTCAAACACATACATAATGGTAGAAATAAATTTCGTTCCAAACGATTGGATTAATACAATCATTACAAATTGAAATCCGCCCAAACCTATATAATGTATGAAACCACAATACTACAAGATTAACAGCTGATATAATCAGCTGCAGGATTACTGGTGCAGTGGGCAGAGGTGGATGTAGGGGATATTGGTAACACAATGTAATAAGCTAAAAACTCATACTCAAACGTTGTATTATGACACAATAAAAGTCAGTGAAAATCATTTGACATGTTGTCAATTGTTTTGCTACACAAGAAAAAGAGGAAACAGAGAAGAATTGGAAATTCTCCAATTGCAAACAACATCACAGTATATAACATTTATCCATTACCCCAGAATCATCTTTTATATTCTGATGTACCATTCTCAATCTCACCTATGATCTGACTCACCACCAATATGATTCTCATCAATACATTCCCAGCACATCATATGATACCTCAACCTGTCTGTTAACCACAATATTATACTACATCATATTGCTATTATGATAAACACCTTTTACAATATGACAATGTCTTAAGATGTTGGGTATTTTCCTGTTCACTGCCAAGAACTCACCCCTTGGTGTCCCCTACAATGACTTATAACTTTGCTCTTTGACAGTATATTCACCTTAACCTCAAGATGCTCAGAAATAGTTTATGAAGTGTCAAGGTTTCTGGGAATACCATTGATGATAGTTGCCCATAGTCCACAACCAATCATCAATCCTTCCAAGTGTCTGAGATTCTGTATCTTACCCTGCTTAATTGATACCTCATTGTATCTGCAAAGTGTTGATCTGGGAGTCTTCCACCCCGGATACCAGATACTCTAACTTGCCATAATCCTCTACTGGAGGGGCAGGATATACTTGACATCCACAAAGTGGTTAATTCACAATGGTGTTTACCTGCAACACAAGGTGAATATAGTGAATTCATACTGCTGCTGGAAAATCCAATTCATCTGCATACAGGGCTATCTGTTTGCTTACTGGATATGGTAGAAGACAATTCCAAATATACCTCCATGAAGAGCGGGTTGTTCTACAAAGTACGACATTTAGCAATAATTTTAACCTCTGCTGAATAGTTGGCACTTTGACAAATAAGTGATTTGTTCAACCCTCTTAGATGGCTTGGCTTCATCGTATTTCTACCGCCAGATATTAATAGATCTGCTTTATTGTAAGTCGTACACTGACAGTATCTTACCATGAGTGGTCTTGACTATTTGCTTCTGACTCTGTAAATGACATTCATGAATCTACTTACTAAATAGCAATGAAGCAGATATACTTCATTGTTTCCAATGCTCCATCATTGGCTGCAATCACTGCCAAAGGTAACCACCACATACAACTGAATTGTTGATGGATCACAAATATGTGAAGATATTGTTCCATACTGGCATTAATCCATTGCGTTTACTGATGTGGCTATGAGTGACATATTGTTGAAGCCTACCTTGTAATCTCGAGGGATTCACATTACTGTTCCTACATCACTTCACCAAGCTAATGCTCTCGGCACAATACAATTGGTAATCAAATTCTGTGATAGCAAACCACCTTTCAGAGAAACAATGCAGCAAGTTCACAGGCATCAATGGCCATAGGGGAAAGGACAACATGTTGAATCTTTGAAAGGTGATCTACAACAGTTCCAGCAGCATCAAACCCTGACCATTCTGGTAGCACTAGCATGAAGTCCATTGTAATTTCCACCTAAGGCTAATGAAGTGTTGATAACAGTTAAAGAACATCGAATATCTGAAGTCCAAAATCCAATACTGTTGGTCATGGTGACATATTCGAATATTCCAATTAACCTTTATCTCCTTTCTGTTTTAATAGTATGATTCATCTAGCAGTTTGAATGTCTTTACCCACTCTGGTTGGTCAGCCAGAGCTGTATGATGGCAATCCAGGATCAACGGTAACCGTATGTCATTGCATACTAGAACGATCAACATCTCTCACTGATATAACTGACCATTGTCTTCCATACGCAAGGATTGTATCATTGCTGTCATGCATTCTGACCATGTACAGTGTAATTAACACTATTTACAAATGGCTAAATCAAATACCCCTCACTAAGCAGATGAGAATAGATATATAAGTACTGTATGGATTAATACTACATGAACACATATAATCATTCCATATCCGGATACAGCTCAAGAACTGCGTGGTATGTGCTTTCCACCATTTTGTACCCTCTCTGACAGATATCTAAAGGTTTTCTTGGCAAAGCATCTGTATTCCTATTTGATTTTCCAGGGCAATTGACAATTGTATTATGAAAATAGAACACTTTTGCGAAATTTCAGCTTACCAGCAATTAAAAAGCTTGTTTGGGATAAAATACCCAAGTTTTGAATAATTTGTTAACAACTAAAGGGGGTGCAGAGCTTCCTTGCACTCCAGTATCCATTCTTCCAGTGCTATGATAATTGTAATATGTTTCCTAGATCAAATGTCACAATTACATTCTGCTGGTGAACATGTCTTCAAAATATTTGGCACCAGGTGGAATCCCTACTTCTTATCACATTGTAACAATACTTTGGTACATATCAAATGGTGTGAATGTGTCTCAAATCTAGCTTCCGAATGGTGAGTGAAATCTTGTTGAGCTGGAGCTGTTTAAAATATGATAAACTGAGTATTCAAAGCTGTCTGTCATTCCAATTCCTGTGTAAAGTGTTCATCCTTCCTTGTATGCGTCATAATTAATTCTGCTTAATTGGAATAGTAAGGGATAAGGAGTTTATACTAATTGCAAAATCTTAAAAATTATGGTTTCTCCAGTAGGTTATTCAACTATGCATTGGCTAGCACCAGAAGCTTGCACCAATACCTACCAGATTTGACCGTATCTAAATATATTAATTTACTAGTTCAAGACATATGTGGTCTCACATAATGAAGTCTATTCAGATGAAAATTACACTTCTTCGGCTTCATGTATAATCCACCCACTCATTACCAGTTCAATACATCTGCCACTCTTCACCTGGTCCTTGTCTAAGTTGTTGTATATTAAGATATCATTCCATTAGCAAGAAGCGAAATCATCTAATACTTCTTGAATGGAACTGTGAATGTACTACTGGAAATTGACTGGAGTATTTGTTATCTCAGCATAAATTACAATGAAATTAAATAAACTTTATCATCTTTGATAGCTAACGTATGCTGATCCTGCTTTATTACTCACAGCAGACATCAAGGTCTGGGGGCATGGATATTGATATGAGTTTTTGCTCTTTAGAGGATATTCAACACTGCCCATATCAATCGATGGTGGTGCAGAATCTTGACCGTCCCACAATTAATATCCCTATTATTAATCAAGCATTCTAAGCCCCCATTGGGTTTCTTTTCAAACGGTACTTGTGCTGCAATGTATATAGATAATGGTTAGATATAACCTTGTCAACTGTTCTCCTCCAACTATTTCTTGTAGTAAACCAGTGCAGCTTGTATTATCAAGAATACTCATCTTGGAGTGGGTGTTTTACTGTTGTTCAAATGAATCTTACAATTGATATCTGGAAACTGTAGTGGTAAGAGATCTACAAGCACCTTACTAAACAACCGACGATACTGATGGTTTTGAATGGGAATTACATTCTCTAAGAGTTATTGGTTCACATTCTTAGCTTCAATAGCTTCATCAACATCACATAAGGCATCCTTCAGAATGGTCACACTGTCCTGCCTTACTGTTCTGAGGAATACTAAAGAATTAGACAAAGCAATATTCTGTTGGAATTGTCAATGGGATTCAATATATGGTTCAAAAGCTCTTCTGGAAATTCCACATACAGATAGCAGTTGCTGATTGGAGACACATTGAATAGTAATTGAAGAGTATTCACCAAGTGTTGTATAATAGAGTGATTAGAATGTGACTGTATTTGATGGAAATCAGATAACCTGATCATGTAGTTGTAATGAACTGAGTGTTGGAATAAGTCTATGTAGCATATATTATCACATGGATATTGGTTGGTGCTGGCAGCTACTGTATGAGCTACATGACATCTTAGAGCCAAACTCAAAAAATTAATATTCCCAACAGATAGATCACAACTGATTATGAACCTGGCTGTGACAATTATCCGGACACTATTGTTGGTAACTAACAACCAACAACTAGTGTTAGCAACGGTTCCAAATTCGTGGGTCGGTTCCGGGTCTGGTTCCAACCCGGAACCGAACCATTGCAACAGGTCCTACCACACGAATACCCAGTCCGTTGCAATTGGGCCGGTTTTACCACCAAAAACCCGGCATTTCAACACCCCAAGTTTGGCTCCAATGAATTATCTGCGTTCTGATCGTATCATGACATAATCAAGATGTAAATTGTGCAGTTTTATGCGCTCTTTCACCTCCCACTTTTAAATTAGCGATTGGACCAATAATTGTTGAGTCGCAATCTATACCCCGCGAATTTCGCGCCAAATTGGGCGTTATTTCACAGCGATTCTATGAATATTGGTCGGATCCCAAATCTGATCGCGGGAGGTGAAAGACCGCATGAAACTGCACAATTTACATGTTGACTGTGTCATGATACGATCAGAACTCAAATACTTAATTGGAGCCAAAGGTGTGGGAACCGTATCGTTGGAACCTCGGTCCGGTTCGAACCCGGCCAAAAACCCATCGTTCTATGTTCGGTCCAGGTAACAAACCCGCCCAGACAACGCGGGTCGGGTTTTTGGCCTGGTCTGGAACTCAACCGAACTGAACCAGCGGCCAAAATCCGGTCTGTGGGCGGGTTACCCGCACCCGTTGCTAACACTACCAACAACAGTTGATAGATGAATTATTTCATGACAGAAGCAAGGGGGTTCCAGACAGGTTGCGAATCCATTCTGGATTAAGACACCTTATAGACTCAAAACAATGACTGGATAATGCAAGCAATGTCTCTGATTTATGAAATCTCAGACTCAACGACTGAGAGTGCCGCAATAGTCACACCAGGGACATTGGGCACAATGGCTGTGATAGTCGAAATGGCTGTGACGTCCACCATCTGGAGTTATATGGAACCGGAATACTATGGCAACCAAATCACACTTCCACAGGACACATTTGGGACAAGTATGGAGTACAGTTTGGCCATTGTACTCTGCCAAGTTCAGGTTGACTGGTTGCCAGCCTAGGAGAGGTTGACAAACAGTGCTGCACTTCCATGGTGTATATAAAGAAGACGGGTAATGAATGGCAAATCTTGGAGTGATATCTGCAGCCACATACAAAACCTCAGGTTAGTACTGCAGTTGGTCCACCAGAGGATTATGCATGGAGTGTGACTTGCGACAATACACTTGAGAGACCATCAGTAGCAATTGGGGCCATCATATCACACAGTCTGTATTGTTCTCCACTGTGGGGACAAGTGAAAGTCTTGAAGAGCTGTACAGTGTGTATCTGCAACCCAAACCTTGAATGGTGACAAGTACCTTCCGCCACCCAGAAGGGCGACGCATAGGTTCCATAATATGTAGGAATGTCTTTCCAAGGACTAGCCAAGATAAAAGATTGATCACGGATAACAGTATTCAAGCCGATTTGCAATCATGGGGAAGTGTCTTGCAATTCGACATGGATAATAACACTGATATCTACCGCACAATGCAAGTATCCACCCCAATACAACTGGTCATGAGCCTGTGTGTTCACATGAACAATGTTGATCAACATTTGAAGTTTGTGTGGTGATTAGACCTCAATACAGAAATGGAGAAGCATCTCCAATTACCATACTGACTGAGACGCACCTTCACATACATCCCAACATACTAGATATTGCAACACTCTATTACTGTCCAACAGGTATTGAGCATTTATCTGTGCTAGAGAGGTTGTGCACAACACTTCCACCATGGTTGTCGAGTGGAAATAAACATGAAAGTAACGAAGCATCTCCAATTTTGATACCCACACCAATACCAACCAACAGGACGACCAATATCAGGAACATCAGCAAAATATAAACTGGTCTGGAAGCCACACAGAAACTTTCCCGACACTCCAGTAGCCCTTACCAGTGCTTCTAAGTACTTCCTGATTCTTCCAGCCCCCCCTGGAGCTTTGCAGTATGCTTTGAGGCTCTGCAAGAGCATTCTCAGGTGCTCCTCAAAGCTCCTGCAGTTATGGAAGTGCATTCAAAATACTACGAGATTAACTTTTGGAATGGTCAAACTTTGGAGCTGCTGAAACCTCGGCACTGTTCTGCAGAAGACATTGAGAAACGCTGAGCACTCAGTACAAGTCTGAGGTAGACTTTGAGTGTGGCTGAGACCTCTGTGAAAGCTCTGTGGGAGACTTGGTATCATACTCACCCAGCAGAGGTTCTTAGAATTCCATAACCACAAGGCATTTTGTCTATCATGTTGACCTTTGTTACAGTCACAAGATTCGCTACATTATAATAAGACATATATATGATCTATCCAAGTGACTCCTTTTATATACATGCAGTCAGTCTGCCTGCAGACGGTACTCAAGGGAACTTGGAGGAGCACCTGCAGACACTGATTGAAGGAACGTAGGGATTCGCTTGGAGGCAATTGTGGTGAGACAATCTTTTTCTCACCACCACTGCCAGCCAATTTTACAGGGGGATGCGGATGGGAGGAATACGGAGATACAGGAAGAACAGTGGCACATGGAGATATGGGGATAGCAGGGAAGGAATGAGCAATGGGGAGTACAGAGACATCACCTAATTATGCGATATGCATGGTCTATCTTCCTCATGCTGTTGGCTCCACGCAGTCTTCTGAAGCTTTCATTTATTGACGTAATGTTTGTGGTTCCTCAAGCTCTGTTGCCAAGCCATGATATCTCCAAGCAGTGTGTGGGGTTCCTCACGATTGGGTACCCCTTCATATTCTCTCACCATCTTCCTATGCCCCTCCACCAGCAAGAACCGCACTTTCTCAGGAATTTCTTTTGGATGGCATCAGAGCTACGCCATTGGACCGCACTGGGATCTTGTGAACTGAAAGGTTTAAATGGAGGTCATAATGGAGCAAGTATGGAGATGCACTTTGAGGCCGAGATCAAGTAAACGCAGTAATGTATTTGAAGGCCGCAATTGCACCACTTCAGAGGCGATGTTAGTGGGTACTTGGAAGTAGTAATCGAGTGAGATTGGAGATGTAGTTGGAGGCCGAAATCATGTGACTCAGAGATTTACTTCAATGCTGTAATCGTGCATATTTGGAAATGCGCTTTACAGCAATGATTGGGCAAGATTAGGGATGAACTTGGAGGATATGTTCTGTTGAGATAGAGGGAGTATTTGGAGACAGCTGATCTGGAGGCAGTTGGTCTTGAGGTGGTTGATTAGCAGGCAGATAATCTGGTGGGGGTTGATCTGGAGGCAGTTGATCAGGAGGCAGTTAATATGGAGGCGGTCAATATCTTGGCGGCCAATCTGGAGGCGAGCGATTCGGAGGCTGTCAGTCTGGAGACAGTAGATCGGAAGGGTGTCATGACAGGTAGCTCAGACTCAACTGGGTGGTGAACTCATAATTGTGTGAATGTAGAGAATTGTGTACAACTCACTCAGCCGAGAGATGAGAGGTGAGAGAGTAGTTTGCAGCAACAGACAGTCAATCTTGAATTGATGCAGTACTCGGGGTTTACTCTTGATTATGGCATGGAGCGATAGACAGGGATGACATAACTTCCTAATCTTAGATGATGGTAGAGTTGAGGGCGACAAAAAGAGAGATGAGAGGAGATAGGGGAAATCATCATGAGAAACTGGAACTAAACAGAATGTCTTATGTGAGTCAACTTACCATCCCCAATATGGCAAGTAGTGGGTCTTCCGACCCAATCAGGCAAGTCGTACCCCTGCATTCCGATATCCCCTTGTAATTTCCACATTGTTCTCATTGTCATCCCCATCTCTTTCTTTCTTGTCCACAACTCTACCATCATCACAGAACACAAAGTTAAGTCATCTTTCTTTATCAATCCATCCTAAGTTCACCAGTGGAGCGCAAGAACAGCATACACTGAGTACAGCAAACACCAAGTACAGCATACTCCGAGTGCAGCATTCGCCAAGTACAACATACACCGAGTACAGCATCCAGCAAGGATAGCATACATCGAGTACAGCATGCATCGAGTATAGCATACAGTGTATTCAACATGCACCGAGTACAGCATACACCAAGTACAGTATATTCCAAATGCAGCCTACACAGAGTGCAGCGCACACCAAGTAGTTCATTCACCAAGTACAGCTATCATCGAGTACAGCATTCACTGGGTATATCGTATGCCATGTATGGCATTCACCAATTACAGTATATACCGAGTACCGAGTACTGCATACAGTGAGTTCAGCATACACTGAGTACAGCATATATCGAGTACGGAATCCACCCCAGAGTGTTTGTCTTCCCTCAATTTCTAAAACTATTTGTGGTTCCCCGAATGTAGCTTCAGTTTCCGACGTACTCCCCAGTATGATCGACCAGCATCAGCCAGCTCTCCATGAGAGCTCAATTGTAAAGTCGCCTTGTCAGATTCCCATGGTTGCCAGTTAACTAACTAATGAATTGAGTTTCAGCACCTGGTAGACTGTCAATCAACTGCCCCCAGGTACTTGACAAATCTTGCTCAATCATGGCCTCCAGATGCATCTCCGAACTTTCATGATCACTGCCTCGGAGTGCACCTCTAAGCTTACCAGATCACAGCCTCCAAAGTCGTTCTATTACCACCTGAAAGTTCCCACAATCATGGCCTCCCAAGTGCATCCCCAAACTGGCTCAAACATGTCCTCCAACTGTCTACAATCATGGCCTGCAAGCATGTATGCAAACTTGCTCAATCACGACCTCCAAGTGCATATCTGAGTTCACTTGATCGTCATCTTCAGGTGCACCACAAATTACTCCCAAGCGCCCCCTGCAGCCAGTCCAGATATACCGTGAGTAGATGGGTAGCTATATGGATACGTAGATACATATATGAGAATACAAACTGAATACATGAGATTTAAAAATTGTTTAACATTAAGTTGTAGCTATTATTTCCGTGTGCACCAGCAGCGTTCCAAAAGAAGACGATGTTTTCCCCCGACTGCCCTACTGTGATTGAGGTGGTCCCAGAATCGTCGCCAGCGCTCCGAGGTTTGTCGCCAGTGCTCTCAGGTTTGTAGCCGGCGCTCCCAGGCTTGTCGCCGGCACTGCCAGGGTTATCACTAGTACTTTCATGCACTCCCAGACTTGTCGTCAGTGCCCTTGAGCTTGTCACTGGCGCTCTGAAGCTCTCCCAGATGCAGCCAAGGTTATCTCTGGCTCCCCAAAGTGTTCCCAAACTTATCGCAATCACCCCCATAGTACTGCTGTACCAGTCATCTGAGATCCCAGATACTTTGAAGGCCGGCCAGAATGCCCTCCTAGGGCCTGATACTCTCCTGTAATTGACACATCTAAGTTTACACTCCACATCCTCTTAGACACTCCTGGAGGCTTCCACTGACTAGAATACATTTTGTAGATGAATCTAACCACTGGCTACTGGATTCAATGATGCTGCGGCTGGACTTTGTCTCACCTCTAAAGATGTAGTAGTTTGGATGTCTTGACAGTTGATGGTGGCAGTACAATCATGTATGGATTTTTGGAATTGGCCTATGAATGCCACCTTCAATGGCATGAATGGGAGAATGGTTGTTTAGGAGGAGGTCAGAGTGTGGCAGATTGGGTTGTGACTTCTGTTTGTTTTCAGTCAGTTCTGTCTATGGCATACAATTTGATGGATTTCATACTGCTGTGGAGAAGTGTAAGATAGAGTCTGTGTAGAGTATATTATTATGTGGCTGTGGGTTAGTAGTGGCAGCTACTATATTGCCTACATGTCATTCTAGCCTTAGACTCTAACAATCAATCATCTTGACAGGTTTGTTGTAGCAGGAATTCCAAGAATAACAGCACAATATTCGAACTTCGCTGTGATCAGTGGATGTTGCGCTGTGTAATCATCCACGATTACGGGCACATTGGCAGAGTGCATATCATTCTCTGATTCAATAGCACTTCCCTTAACAACCTCTCCCTGCCAATGTTCTGTTGATATTTGTAGGGAGAGCTATTTGAAACTGGCAAGCGAAATCTTGATCCATAAATACAATCCCTGTTGCTGCACATTCAAACAATCCATGTGAATGTATCGCTTGGTTTATTATACTCAATGTCCTGGGTATGACTATTTGTTTCCCTTTCACTGATCCATTCAATACATCCACCTTGGCAATTGAAAAGTGGCAAATTCCACAATATTATCATCATTGTTATGAAAACTTTTTCAATCTACCTAAGAACTAGCCATCATTCATTGAACTAATCTTTTCCTGATATTTCAGAGTACTCACCATTTTGTACAGTATTCATAATAGCTGCAGCAGCTCTAAATGTTAACTACTTCCTTTTTTCCATACATTTTGCTACCCTGTAGTTAAACTGACAATTGTAGAAGCATCTTCTATCCTCAAATCTCTTTGCCAGTTCTTCAACCACAATCTTCCTCCATCAGAGAGTTGAATCATTTGGTATTGGTTCTGACTGTCTGGTCACGGTTTCTCCAAGCGCAGCTGATCAGTCTATTAGGAGTTACTGGGATTTAGAGAAACAAGTAAAACTGCAGTGCCCCTATTTCACTGCTGTTTGTCTCCCCAGTATTTTTCAATATGATGATCCCCCTTCATGCAGATTGCAACAAATTTGGGACTTTCTCAAAATGGTCAGCATTTTGGAAGAATTTCTTCAGTTGTTGTTACAATACAACTATCAGGGCATTCCAAAGGGATGAATTATTAAATCACTGTCCAGCATAAATAACATGGAACACAGCACGGTACAGAAATATCTGACATTTCTGTGGAATAACTTTGCAGATATCTGTTCTGTGGTTGCTACTCTATTGGGGTCTCCAAAAGCTGCTTATTGGAGTTCTTTACAAGTTGGTAGTTCCTGCAGCCCTATCATCCCATCCTTTCAGATCTGTTGTAAAATATACCTTAACACAACTCTCCTCAAGCAGTTTGAGGGCATATAATATGTTCAATTTGTCATCAATGGTGCTCTCAGAATTGTGCCCAAATATTTGTCTAAGTTGGGCAATCCAGCCCCTTATCTGTGTTTGATCACACCCAGCATAGCCAGGGGAGTTTGGCAACTTCAGGGTAATGTTCTCTGTGCGCAGGGGAGCAGCTGGAGCCACTCTGACTGTCGAGATCAATGTGATGCCTAGCTGTCATCAAGGCTGTGTGACATTATCTCCCGTATTTTGTGCAACTACTGTTGTTTCCAGTTGCTCTGTCTGCACCTCTTTCAAGATTTGGTTCGTTGTTGGATGTTGTGACACCAGGTTGAACCAGGTTTACCTCTTATGTATAGCGGATTTGAAACCATACGGTGGCAGTTTGACAGGCGGTACTTTTATGACGTAAGGTTTGCAATTTTCCTTTGCCACAGAATGAGCTCCATTGGGTTGTCTCGTATTTCCCGTACAATTGTTGCTGGTTCTGAGTACTACCATTCCCACAGCAGAATGTCCTGGATCTTCGTGAACTGTTCCTATAGCATCCAATGTCTGTTAGCAACCTACCTGACTAGCACCAATTATCCCATTCTTTCCCAAATGTTGCTGGCCACATGGGCCACACATCCCATCGGGCTCTCTGCTTCTGACATCACAGCTTATCAAACAAATAATCTGGTTATGGGTATACAGATCAACCTCAGAAAGCATCCAGCAGGAAGAGGTAACAGCCACTGACAGGATTTCGTCTGATGCGGTTCACTATTACTGTTGCTGTTTCTTTGCTATTGATCGCAGCACTTCCCATGTAGTTCTGCCCTTTCCAGTCACACTTTTCCTTTATATTTGCATCAGTAACCTAACCAACATGTAATCATGCATAGGTAGTCCTATGCTGTGCAAACACACACCAATTTACATTAGTTCTGCTATTCTTCCCAATGGCTTCAGTTGATTTATAATTTCTGGATGATTGGTCAGTGGACTATTCCCATCTCTCCTATTCAATTGATTCCTCAAATTCAGGGAGGTGAGCCGTAATACCTCCATATGCATTCAATGGTCCAGAATCGGATATCTCAGATTGGGTTGCAGCATAATCATACAAATTTGGTTGATTGTAGCTGTAATAATTGTAATATGGCATCCATTGTTGGGGATCAGTGTGCAAACTGCTGAACAAGGAACCTGGTAGGCTGTGGTGTAGTACCATGTCGGCTGTATAGAATCTCTCAATTGACCTATACTCACTGACTTTCTCCAACTCTAACTGATATGTACAGAAGAGATAAAAGTACATGTAGCTCCACTGTGCTGAACCTTAAACAAACCCACATGATGACCAAACATACTTCCATCACCAGACACCTCCAGGGTTCTATTCTGCCCATTACAGCTAATCTCAAGACAATACAAATATAGAACTCTGTCAAATCCTTCCTCTATATGAGCCCAAGCTCTGAATTTCTCCTAAACAATCAACCATACCTGAAGCTCCTCTGAAATTAATGTTCTCTCAATTGATCTCTCTCCCCTGCAAGTTTCACATTAAGCCTGAACAACTGTCTAACCTGGTGTATCACACCCATAAGACTTGCTCTACCTCAACTACAACGTGATGCCAGTACAGTTGAGATATACATCGATTCCAGTGTAATTGCCAGGGACAGTGCCCAAACTCTGTTCTGTGAGCTGTAATTGGGAGAGTGAGCAGTGTGCTCCTTCCACTTGCAAGGCACTTGTCACATTGGCTTAATTGATGTGGTGGCGGCCTTCAAGTATTTCAAGTCCCAGTCCAATAATCTCAGCACCCAGTGGCCTGACCTGTTACCCTGCCTGCAAACTTGAAACTGTCCTATCCAGCACTTTTGGTATTCTCCAGGTACTATTCAATCTTTTGCCATTCTTCACAAACCTGGCAGGTTGTACCAAGATTTAACAACCAGCTTGTATTCCATGCGGCTGTACTGTTCATAGTTGTTATCAATTCTGTTCAAACGATGACATTCTCATTGGTACGGTGTCTACAATCTCTATAGGTGCTGCACTTACCACTCGGGAGATGCTTGGACAGTATGTTTGAATGTGTTCCACCTGTTGACATGTGTAGCATTCCTGACTATCTCTTCAACTTGTGTTGTGATGTGTATTCCCATCCGCAAATTACCACTCTCACTCTCCCTGCCACTGTCGAAGGTCTTCTGGCACTTCCCAATGTACTTCAGACTGCAAGTCATGCTCTTGGTGTCTAAATCTGAGAACCTGACTGCTATCTCCAAATCATTTTGCTTCTGTAATCCAGTTTGGTAAGCTCTCATTGTTGCAATGTCCTTCGGCAGTGTAACACCCTTGGTATGAAACATATCTTTTACAAACTGAGTATAATACCTCCAATCATCATTGATTGGTATACCCTGCTCCAAATAGTTGATTTGCTCAATCATTAGAGTCATACTAGTACGAATCCGCTGGTTGGCGCTGAGGTTTAAGTTGTCCACATTCTTGTTAATCTTCAATGAGTATTTGTATGCATTATTTCAATCCCTCAAAGTAGGAGCTCACATTTCCTCTGAGAAAGCTCAAATTTTCAGCTTTCTGTTCGACTTGCAGTTCTTCTGCAGCTGATATCATTGTATCAGAGCATCATTCAGAATAGGATCCTGTTGCTGCTGCAGAAACCTCTCCATTGCAAGGAGAGTAGTTACTATGCAATTCTATCTTGCTGTTACCATGCTTCACAGTCAGTTACATTCTTTGAATTATCTTCTTTATCAACACAATCTACAGCACCAAGCACCTGGATATCTTTCAACAGTATTTCGATTCCCAAACTCTAGCTGTTGAAGTTTGTATAATTAGATGTCTTAATTCTGATTTCTGTCAGTTGAGCAAACATGATTCAGTACTTTAATACAAATGACTGCTTTCAGACAAAGGTGGTGAAGCAGTGAATTTCGAATCATAATTGGACTGCAGTTCTTCAAGCTAGCAACAAGTGCAGGCTCATAAGCAGTTGTACTGTGTCCTCAGTACTGAAAGACTCAATTGCCTTGAACATACCAACTATCTCCAAGTCAAACTGACATTTACACAGGAACTGATGTGCATGTGGCATTACCATGCTTAGCTCGAAACGAACCCACTTGATAACTCTATATGATTCTATCCCCACCGGCAACTCATGGTATACTGAGTTATTGACAATATCAGAGGAATGTTGGGACAGTAATTGGTAAATCCATCCAGAAGCGCCGCAAGGTTTATAACGATAATCACATCAAGTCGATGAACACAAAACATATTTCTTACCACATCAGTATGATGTAGTACATGTTCAGATGTACCAGCTCGACTTAAACTGAGGTGATATCGGTGACAGAATGCAATCAGATTACAACTCAAACGCAGTATTAGTGCGATAAAACATGACAAGAGGGTCAGGATAATATCTCAAAGTTGTCTATTGATTTGCTATATAAGTGAATAAGTAAAGAGAGAAGAATATGAAATCTTCCAATACCAAACAGTCTATCATTATGTACAGTTCATCTAGAACCCTGGAATTATCAATCAGACTCTAATATATGGTCCAAATTCTCATCTGTCATGCTTTACAGCAGCAGAAACACTCCTATCAATGCAACCGTGCCATATCACTAGACAGGGCAATACATTATACCACAATCTAACCAAACTGTATAATACTCTCACCAATAAGTACACCTTTCATGCAATTTCTAAGTGTTATGATATCACCTATTATCACTTACTCCTGCTGGCACTCACTTTACACTATCACCAGCTATTACATATAATGTTGGGCAATGACAACTACTAGATGAGATATAGAGATTTACCTCAGTATATGCAGATACTTCTTTTTGACTCCTTAGCATCTGTTTATAACATTGTTGTTACTGAATGTTTCAAGAAACATATGTTGATTTTACTATCAGAGTTACCAATAAACTTACCATATTCTCTGATTTATATTCCATATGGTCCCTATTGGCCATAAGCTGCGTTATATGATCTACTCAAATCTCCAGAGTATTCTATATTATCAAAATCTGAATGTGAAGTCAACTAACCAAGCCACACATATCCTTCATGAGGGCCATTAAGTCACTTAGTAATGGTGTCACAAGACCCAAGGACAGGTAAGTGCCAGTGTATGTAGATCGATTATGTGGCACTTTGATTTGAACCAAAAACATTACTATTAACTCTTCCTTAAAAATCTCTTTGGTCCAGATTTGGAACCATCAACAATTCATTCCCATTCATTGGTACGATTTGGAGCTAATACCATTAAACTCAGTTTTACCTTCAAATGATCATGTAGATTTGTCTATCTGGATTGCATATTGTATACCCAGTTGATGCAATACAAGTAAGTTGTACAGAAACAACTGTGAATTGTACCTAGTGGGGAGAGAATCAATTGCGTAGAGTAGAACAAGACTAGTTAAAATGCTTTGAGATACATAAGGTTCCCAGTCACAAACTGTACACAAACTCCTTATCTCTAAAATCATCAGCCATTGCACGCCCAAAGCTTGAAAACCATAATACCTACAACACACCTAAGAAAGTCAACAAAGTGGAACAGAGGTCTGTGAGTGAGTAATAATTCAAGCTGAAATACACTGCTGGCTGACACCTGAAGCCCAGTGAAATACAAAACAGTGTAATACCCGCACTGGATCACCCAGAATGGCCAAAGCAAGTATAAAATAAGAATATGACTGGTGCCAAAATAAGACAGAAGGAAGTGGAACAGTTTCTTAATGCCAGTAGAGCAAAACCAGCGAAATGATCAAGCAAAGTTGAAGACCGATTGAGTCCAGAAATGAAAAGAACTGAAATACTTATCAGCTCACACTGAGATGAAACAAAGAGAATCAACTACATCTGCAAAATGTTATATATTTTGAATGTCAAAACTAAACAACTCAGCAACACTGAACAGCCACACTGATACTTCCAGATGCATCCAGATAATCCCAGCTATGCTAAATGCAACTCGATTTGCTGCTAGCTGCTATGAAGCAGCATCTCCAGTGCTCCTGAATGATCTGCAAGTGGTGGAACACAATATCAGAATGTTCCGAAGAATGTATGTGTGGCTTTAACTGTTACAAAATCAAACTATTAGTGTGAGCCGATTTCAGTATGATAGGGACTATTGGTGGTGTCCCAAAAACTGATCCCTCAAACATTGAGGCTGTAGCCGTACTCTCTGGGAGTGGTTATTATAATATCTGCATCAAATAGTACAATTCAATAAACTATCTTACTCCAGCACACTTTGGTTTGGGCATTCTAACTCATATACAGTGCAGTAGGTAACTAATTCAACCTGATTATTCATATGGCATACACTATCGATTTTCTCTTATCCAGCATTCCCTCACACCCGATCTGCCAGTCCAACAATTGCTCCAATGTGCAAAATATACATCATATTAGTCTTTTTCGCAACCCTGATGAACCTGTCAACAAAAACAGCCCTACCATAAGGATCATTGAACTTTGATAGAATCAAGCCATATATTCTTAAGCTTGATGACATAACATTCATTGTGGAGTTTTTTTGAACCCATAAAAAATTTCAATATCCTCTTTCTGGAAGGCTGGTCCACCTGAAATTGAAGAATATGATGAGGTGGAGTTGAGCTAATGTAAAAGACTGGAATGCAAGAAACTCAGCCTGGAAAGATATCATTGAGGTCACTGTCAGTGTATTCAATCCAAATGTTATGAGATCCAGGCATTCTCCATTAGTTGTCAGTGTTATATGCTGTCTTGCACTCTGATCACTGATGAAAATAAGATGTGTGGCAGTGTAATGGTTGACTGTAGTACTGCAGCCCATGTTGAAGGTTAACCACAATGCTATATAACAGTTTAATCTGATCATTTCCAAGTACCAGTCCACTTACTTCAGATATGCAGATCTCATCAACTTGGCCCCAGAATTGCTGTCTAAAGTTGATAATCCTGAAATCTATTGGTTCAAGTATGTGTGAGGTTAATATGAAACTTCTGCAAACCCCACAGACATGCATTTCTCTCACATGATGTATATGTTGTGATGCGGGGCAGAAAAAGACTCTTTTGAACAATGCGAAAGTTACAAACAATGCGCTCTGGGTACATTTTGCTATCAATCAGCAACAGACAGTAGGTAGAGAACTATTGCAAATTCATAATTGTACCAGCCTCAAAGAGTATGATTCAATAGCTTCTTCTCAATATAGTCAAGTCTGGCAAACTGAACAATATGCCTGTCTCTAAGTGAAATTTAATTTACATTACTGGTGGATCAATATGCATCATACACATTGCTGGAATGTAGCTGTTCAGACTATTAGAGGTGAAATTGTTGACAGAACACATTGGGAACAGAGACTAAGATTAATGGTTAACAACATGAATTCTTCGATATCTATGATTCATGATTTGTAGTTTGCTGTTAGTCCACAACTCTTAATCACCTACTGCCTTCAGCAAAGCTGAAATTGCAATCAAGTGAATGGAGGATTCATTTCTGCACCATAGCTACTATTTTGAAGTTACACCATAAATCTCCATCTCTAGCTGATTCACAACATCGTCTGTATCAGCAATAGCTCAACTGGTGGTTCTAGTTTCGGCATCGGATTGACTGACAAGATATTCCACATGACGGTGCGGGATTCCTTATACCACTCTGTAAACAATTTGTTCTTCAGCAGTGTCTATATGAGCAAGTTGTTTGGCAAATACGCTTCTTGGATCAGCTGTATAAGTTCCAACTTCTACCAGTCCTTGTAGTGCATGAGGTTGGCATAAGTTATGAAAAACCTTGTATTTATCAGGTGTCACTTGATGGTTTGTGCACTTCAATCACTCTTATGCCTTCTGCTCATCAGCACGTGACCATATTGATGTCACTTGTTGAGCAGTAGCCAGGTACACCTGACTCTGACTTCATTATGTGGTTGTTACCATCGCTACCCTGTACAGATGAATCACCATTGCAGTACAGATTATCAGCATCTTTAGTTCTTGTAAGTAATGTAATTCTCTTGTCAACAATTAATTCACATTGGCCATTGCAGACTTGGACATTTCATGTTCATGAAATGCACTGTTCCGCTGGTAAAATTGCTTTAGCGCAATCTCTAAATTTTTGACAGACTAATCTGAGTGATTTTGTTGGCTTACATGTAGTGGGAATTCACCTAATGTGCACTCTACTCCCACTACCATTTGATCAGAGGCTGTTTCTGCCAGTGTTTCTGTTATCCATGGAGCAGACAACAACTTGAGCACAACATACAGCAACTACTCTGATCATAGCCCGGATTCCATTTCCCTGGCATCTATTACCCATCAATGGATGGAATGATGTTGACAAGTGCCGAAGGTCTGAATATTCTCGTACCAATGCCAATGGATTGTAAAATTGATCCTTAGCATTTCAACCTTTCAGGGATTTAGGCAGCTAGTGTAATTAATGTTTAACTACATACATGAGTGGCTGATGCACTTCATTAGTCTGCCAAAGCCATTACACCATGCCAAGATGGTATTGCGAAAGCTGGTTGCTAATTGGATGATTACCTAGAGTCTGCACAGCATCAATATTAGATTCCTTCAACAGATTGGGGTAATCATGCTGATCTCTTCAATTGTCAAGTGGCCAAAAAGTAAGTTGTGCAATTGGGGTACTGTTTAGAATTTCAGACATCTGGCATAACATATGAGAATTCAACGAGACTTACTTTTTCTGGATAATTCCTGTCCCAGGCTTCGAAGTAAAACTATCATTGCCTGTGCAATCCATCAGTACAATCCAATTTCAAGCGAGGTCCAGTTAGAGCTAGCAAATGATCCGGGTAAACAGTCAGTTGTCCAGGGTCAGTCCACTAAAACGGTTAGGTTTGGATTGGGTAAAGTCAAAAATCCTGACCAGCTGAATAAAGCCAGGCTAAACCTGGACCTATTTGTGTCAACCCACGGGTTATGCCCGGGTTTGCTAGACATGCCAGTTCCAATCCCCTGTTCCAGTTATTGGGTTTTTGTATTTGTGGTCGCATACAGGTATCGTACAGCTAATTGCAAAATATTGACTTTGGTATGTTATTATCCCTTTCTGATGTATTGGGTGTCTATATCGTGAAACACAGGTGAGACATGCTGCCTTCCCCATCCTGAAAATGAAAGCCAACGGCAAGTCAGTGATTGTCGGTCTTGCATCTTGGGTAATCAGAGTGGCAAGTGGATGCAGATGTTCATAAATAAAGTTCAGGCTATATTTGTATGCAAAAGAGAATGCGACACACTCCCTGCCCCATTGTGAAACTAAGCGTCAATAGAGGGTCAACAATGATTGGCCTTGCATCTTGGCTAATTTGCAGGGCAATTGGTTGCAGACATTCATCAATGATGTATAGGCTGCCTGTATCAGCAAAAGAGAAAGCGAGATGCTCCCTGACCAATTCTGAAAATGAGGGTCAAAGATGATTGGTGTTGCATCTTATTCACTAAATGTTCAAGGTGCCGTTATTGACTATTTACGAAGTTGCAACCGGTTTTGTATGCTAAAACGCTTAGGCTTACTGAGTTGCATTCCTAAAGATGAATTCAATTGTGATGGTCTGGGAGGCTGTCGTGGGAACATTGCTGGCTTATCTGCCTGTAAAGGTTGCCAACACCCTGTTAATAGATGTCTGTGATCATTCGCCACTTAGATTACTCAAGATGCAAGAGGAAAAATTGTTGTTGCTCCATTGACGCTCATTGTCAAGATGGGGTAGGTAGTATGTTGCTCACTTCTTTGCCTATGAAGGCTGCCAATACTTCGATTATGTATAACAATGACTGATTCACATTTTACCTATCTGACCTACAGGACCAAAAATTGTTGACGCTCCATTGAAGCTCATTTTGCCATGGGCGTATCCGCACTACCCGATGATACACTTTGCCATAGTATATCAGTAACCATCTTGTGGGGGCTGGTCTATCGTTTTCATATACATTTCCCTATCTCACTACGTTGTTTCTTGATTATGTATATCAATATATTCTTTAAGTATACTTTAAAGTTTCCACTAATTGTAGATAATGTTATTGATCAAAAATCTCATTCCCTTCTATCAATTCTCGTCTTCACTGTCAGGTTCGCTCAAAAGGCTGCTTTCATCTGCCTGATGGATGTTTACTGCATCACCATGCAGCAGATAGTGTACTACCCAGTGGATGGACCTTTCTCTGTCAGTAAATCTGGATCACAATCTTCATTGCACTTGCAATCCTTGGCATATGCATCAAGACTGAAAAATTGAGTACTGCGAAGAGGAGTATGTATATACACATATCCGGGTGGCGCATGGTCTATTATGGAGCATTTACTTGCCTCACTACCAGCAGGTGATGAAGGTGGTATTCTGGGCAGCGGTGATGCCAATGCTGGTGGAGGTGTACCCACTTCTTTGCGCCTCCAGCGTGTCTGTGGATTCTTTGCGGTGCCAGTGTCAAAAGGAAGGCAGCATTCAGTTTAATTTTCACAAACCATTGCCGGGTGTCTTTCTATCGCAGCCTTCACCTTTCTATGCCCAGGAAACAAAACACCCCAGTTCTTCTCTTGTTGGACTTTGGCCTGATGTTACATAATTAGTTGTTGTGTTTGTTTCTATTGCTGCACGCAAAAACCTTCCTGTTGCCATTTTGGCCATATTCAAGCCAAGATGCATGTTGGACTATTCTAGCTGTACCTGACCTCTTTTCCTTGCCATAGCAGCTGACATGTTGAAAACCTACAAGAAATCAGTTGCTGCTTCTAAAGTAACATCTGGCTATTACCACAATCATATATGACTCCGCAGCCTTCTCAATGATTGTTAATACCTGCTTGGTCTACTTCCGGGTATGTTGATTACAGAATTTGTATGCGAAGATCCCAGAACTGACAACATTATGATGTTTGATTCCACGGACTTTGTGGACTAAATCATTGGTTGACCAAGGAGGTTTCTCATTACGGGCAGCGATATATTGTTCAAGTAGCTCTCCACATACCCCAGTTGTACATTATGTAGTGAGTGGACCGCCGTCTACTGCAATATAGAGTTACTCACATCTGATCGTATGCTGCTTCTTATTCTTCCTCCTGGGAGTTATATATACCATTTATAAATGGGCATTCTAAGCAATATTTTCGTTGGCGGAAATTGCTGCATTGCAGCGGGCAAACTGGTGTCTACGTCGCTACGGTGTCTCACTGGGTGGCGCATTGGATGAATCGCCTGTCGTTCGGCTCGACTGGAATCCAATTGCACCTGGCGGAGGTGTTTGTGCAGTGATGACTTGCTGTTATGGAAAGGTGAGGAAAATGACAATGAAAAGAAGTGGGAAGTCCTGAGGATTATATAGTTGGCTACAAGTCAGAATGGAATGACTGACAGGCTACTTACACGTTCAAGACAATATGAACAGTGCTGCATATAGGTGCAGGGGATTTGAATGGTCCCGTGAATTGCAGTAAGTTGGATCAATACTGCTTTTTTGGTTACAGGAATACATCATGGTGAAGGACAGCTGAACTCTCATGTTTGATAGATATAGAAAGGACATTGTTCGACGTAAAGAATGTCTGGTGATTTTTATCTCAAGACATTGCCGGGAGCTTAGGTGAATCATACACTAGCCCTCAAGCCATGATATATAGTTAGCATGACTATTCCCAATGAAGTGACAGTCAAAATGCTAATTTTGCTCTGTTCAAGTTGATCAAACCTACCAACCATGACATAAATGCCGCCGCTTGCCTCCATGTGGTCCATATCTTGCAACATCCAACATCTCGCCCAACAACAAGGTCAACACAAGATACAATTGTCAATGCTCCAAAAAAGAACCTTTTGCCACATCCAGCGGGCAAATACAGCAAACCAACCTAGCAATCCACACGATGATGCCATCAAGCAAATGACGGCAAACACGGCTTTGAGGCAGAAAGGCTTCGAGCATTGGGAGCATTGGGCGGGTTATAATCCAAAAGGAAGCGTTCCGTGGAGAAAAGTTGGGAAAGGCACTTTTTATGCAAAGAAGAGAGAGAACAATGGATGGAGGATTATGTGGATGGAGAGACCGCTCTGGCAAGAAAGCAAGATCAAGACACAGAGACATCGATTATCCAAGAGCAGGAAGATATGAGAAATGCTGAAAAGGCACGATCGACAACCAGAAAGTATGAAATATCATTTGCGGAGATAATGTATGCTATCGGAGACAGTCATAGCCATCTTGCAGTTTCCGTAGATGAGGAGGATAGGGAAGACAAGGCAGATGATGAAGAAGATAGAGAGCTTGGAAAGCTCAGTGAAGATAACGAGCGTGGCTGGGTGATGAGCAGATACTGCAAAACAGTACAGCACTTCAGGGTGAGTTTTTGGTAGAAGCAGATGAAGATTGAGGAACTGATGCAACCGGGATGGGGTGACGCAGCCAATTACTTGCGTGAGGGAGAAATAAAGTACGGGACGACCGAATTGAAGATTCTGGTACTCGTGAGGGCTTACAGGGAATCAACTGCAGGTACACCATCACAGACAACATTTGAAGAGTGTATGCTGACACTTGATATCATCCCTGGACAATCAGAAATGCCACAAGTGACTTCTTGGCCGGGAAGTAGTCAAATAAAGCCAGGTTCGGAGTAACCTCAGGTAAACATACGCATTGCATCTTTGTTGCCTGACAAGGTGGCCAATTGATCACAGATGGAGAACGCCAAGCCTGTTGAACCTGTGCGCTGTTACCCCGGAATGTAGCATCCCTGGAAAAATTTTATATAGAAATTGGATTCGGACAAAGATATGTGGACGGCTCCTGTGTTGCTGAAGGAATAGATTGTCAAATCGGAGATGTTGATGATGTATCTTGTGTAAGAGCAATTTGTATACCAATTGTGTTACGTGTCAGATTTTTCGGGATTTCAGTGAACAAATTGTGAGACGTGATAATTCGTCAGTGTGTGTGCTGGAGTCGTATGGGCCATGTGAAAGTTCTAGACTCCAAATCAAGTTGATTGATAACCAATGAATATCATATGGTCTTGCCTGTCACGGTTAAATGAAAAAGCAAAACTTAAATTTGAGACGAAATTTACTAATAAACTTTAAGTCTGTAACGTCATATGACTTATACCAAAAGTGGTAAAGCGCAACCTGAATCTGGTTGAATGACAACAGTCATACTGCATCAATCCATGCAGCCAACTACATAACTCTCCCATCAGATCTGCTGCACATAATCCAGATATTGAACATTGCTTATAGTATGTCATCGAAATAAAGGTCAATGAGCTCGATCAGGAATTGTAAGACACCTGGGCTATCTATATGAAAAACTGGTGCCTGGATTTTTATGCCATAAATTACCGGCTGAAAGTATTGAAATGCAATAGACCTGTACCATTTATTGTTCAGATGAGGTTTATAATTGTGGCTCAGAAATTGATCAGTTTGGAAGCCTCTGGATGAAAAGAATTACATATTGAAATGATATATTGGCTGACAATAATGACTGCATGCATTGTGTGTACCATTGTTGAACACCCAATGCCTATTAGTATGTCTCTAAGGTGAGCTCTAAGGTGAGTGTCAATGGACCGTCAACAATTTTTGGTCTTACATTTTGGATAATGACTGTGCTGTGCAACTGAATTTACCCATAATCACAGTATTGGCCGCCTTTAAGGGCAAAAATGCTACTGATGATATCGCTGCTACATCCTAGGAATGAGCGTCAATGTAGTGTCAACAATGTTTGGTCTTGCATCTTGGATATTTTATGGGCTATGGAATAGCGTCAATCCAGAAACATCCTATCGGCCATGTTCATAGGCAAAAATGCTTACAATTATCTCACATCCGCCTCCGAAAAATGAGTGTCAACTGAACATCAACATTGATGGGTCTTACATCTTGAATAACCAAATCACTATGCAGCGGTGTTATCCCATAACCAAAGTATTGGCTGCCTTTCAAAGCAAAAAATACTGCTGACGATATCACTACAACCTTCTAAAAATAAGTGTCAATGATTTTTGGTCTTCCATCATGGATAATCTATGTGCTAGGCAATGGCGTTAACCCATACTCGAACCATCGGCTGCCATTACTGTCAAAAATGCTAGTGACGATATTGCAACCGCCACCTGAAAATGTGCGGCAACGGTGTGTCAATAGTTTATGTGGGGGCTCAGAATACTGCACAGCAACGAACTGCACTGGATGGTTCCTAAATGGAGTGATTAATGATCAGTCTTCTCTGTATGTCTCTGTATTCAACTTCATAAATATGCATGCCATGTCTCACAGGCCTGACTTCTGTCTTGCTTGTAGCTCTAAAGTCAATAATTAAGAACCAGCTTCTGACTCTACTATAGTGTTACTTTTGACTGCCACTCAAGTCGAATCACCCAGATTTCCAATTCCTACTACGATGGCTGATTCAAAATCTTTTAAAATCTCGTTACTTAAGATTAGGATATCTTCCAAAATGAACATGTCTCTATTCATCATTTGAACAACATAACATTATAAATAGTATTTGATGCTTGGTCGGTTTCTAAGATTTATGGCTCGAAACGTCCTATTGTTCGGAGTAACTCTAGATATGCGCATTGGCGGCAATTGTATTTATACTGTGGAATTGAGGAGACCGGCTGCCCTGGCATCATATGTATAGTTTGTCATCAACTTTTTCGCCATCCATCAGAACATGGGACCAGCTTGATGGGGAAGCAAGTGCTGGCAAAAGCGCCCATCACAAAGTTGAATAATTGAACAGAGTCAGAAGTTATCAAATTGACTAATTTAACAGTCGGGGAAACGGCTTTGGCCGTACTGAAGAGACCACGTAGTCGAGGAATTCCAATTGTACATTCGCAAAGGCAATTATCAGTTGTCTTTTTGACTGTATTGATATTGACTGAATTGACAGACAAAACCTGCCAAACTGGCAGCGAAGGTCTTTGATGCTGCCAAATGTCACCAAGACAGCTGGAATTGCTACCTTTTGTTAGAATGTGTTTGTGCTCATATTTCCTGGAACGTTATATCAAACCTACAGCCACAACGGTCATATAGTGTATGACAAAGCGAATTGGCGCTGCCATCTGCCATCACACTGAGCAACATTTGCCGGAGGGAATACACACTGAGTGCGGATACAATTAAGAAGCAGTTGCGATCACTAAATGGAGTTATTTTAGCTTTAGATGTGGGGACATCAACAAACAAATTGGCCATAACGTCAGTGATTGCTGACTATATACAACGAAATGAGGAATGGTGAGAAGTACAACTCACTTTTGACAGGGTTGATCTCGTAATATTTTCCTTTTTGGAAAAATACTGTATGATGATAGGTACAAGGTCAGTATACTGGAGCTCGGCCAGCCGTACATTTGAAGGAAGTTCTGGATCATTTAGAGCTTACAGATGGCTGTTTACTTGGAATTACCACTGATAATGTTGCCCCAAATTACTCGATGACATGCGGATTGAAATCAACCATTCAGGCCTCCGCAATCGAGTGGCCTGCATTGTGAAACCACAGACCAAGCATGGCGCACGTCATACAGCTTGCTCTAGGTGCATCCATGAGCAGTCTGGGGGCAAAAGACTACACGAAGACTAGGAAAGCCCATGAGCGGAATTAGCAATTTGGTGAGAATGAAACCATTGATATTGGGAAGTGTCAAAGACTTTGAATGGAGGGCAATGCTAGAATCAACAAAGTGTCTGCCATGACACCAGGTTTAGCAAAGATAATTGAGAAAGTACATATGTCAAGACAGTTTAAAACTAGTGAAACAGACTATCATAAAGAACAGAATGAATGCTGTATTGAGTTCGCAGACACGTGGTCGTCAAAGCGAGTTCATTGACTGTCCAACAGCCAAACTATAAATTGCAGTACTACCAATGAGGGATGTGGAGACAAGGTGGAATTCGACACTGTAGTTGCTTGAGCAGGCCTACCGATTACAAGAATTCACCTGTGAGTGGCTCAAAAATCCACAATACTACCATTAGCGGCCACTGTTTACTACTGAGGGTAACTGGACCATCATTAAGTACACGATGGAAGTTTGAAGGCCATTCCGCTACTGGGCGCTGTTAATGTCAAATAGCCATATAGTCAGTCTGCATCACGTTTTTACTGTCTGTAATGACATGTTTAATCATGTAGATGGAGTTATGTGAGCTTTGCCTTTGAAGATGACTTGATGGAAGGAAGACTTATACTTTGCTGTGAAGTCTGCATGCCAGACGCTGTCCAAACAGTATACTGAAGTTACTGCTACAACGGGTTTGGTTCTTAATTCAGAACACATCCTCGATTCATTCCAGTAGTTGCGATTGTTTAGGAAGTGGGGGAAGGGAATGGTTATTAATCCTGAGGATGAGACTTCTTATACAACCCGATACCAGGAGGCAGTACTGAAGTTTGTGGAGAATGAATACTGTGCCAAACATTGATGTTTGCACGTCACTGAACCCGAAAGAATACTGTGCAACAATCTTTTCTCTTCCACAATGGCTTCAAGATCTGGTCATTATTATGATGCATATGATTTTTTCAACAATGATAACAGCTGCTGAATGTCTAAAAATGTGGCATAGGCGATGCCCAGACCAATCGATCATGCAGCACCCTTACTGACTTATGGCAGGCTCTGTTTGAATTCACAGCCAGAAATACCACACAACGTTGGGCAAATTAATTCGAATCATAATGATTACCTCTACAACCCTATGGATGTAAGGTGTACATTTTCACTACCAAATGTCCAGGACTGGTGGTCCCAGCAAGAAGAAACACACTGAAAGTCAGCTGATCTCTCCAATGCGACACGAAACATATTCTCTATCATCCCATATGGTGCTGGAGTGGAGGCCAGTTTTTCCCTTGCACGGGATGTCATCGGCTGGAGGCAGGCAAAACCCACAGTTGAGATCATTTGCGAAACAGTCTTATAAAGATACTTTGCCTGAGCCGATAATGGGTTATTGGCAGGCGATGACCTGGTCTTGGATATGACAAATACTGATAATTACTTGGAAATGAAGAGAGAGGCAGAGCCAAAGCAGTTGCACAGAATTGCCAAGGTCCACCACTTGATGGAGATGTGGCAGGGCAGCCAGATTCTACATGCCACACAGAAGGAATCTCGCACTCAACACAAGCCAATGACTGCTGTAGGATATATTTCAGATACTGAAGAGGTCGTCAAAGCACCATGGTCAAACTTTCAACATCATGGTGCGGCTGTATTTAAAATGTCGGAAAGATCACCTGTGCCACCAGCTTTGTCTGCAAAGGACCTCCCTGGAGGATGAACTCAAGTATTCAATATCCACCGAATCACATGAATCAACCGCCATCCTGCCAAAAATGATGATGGTAGTGCACCTGAAAGCATTTCAGAAACCAAAAAGTGGCTTAACTAGAATGGTGACTTGGAAAATCCAAATGACAGCGAAAACCACCGGGAGGTGGACAATGAATCCAACATGGAGGAAGACTATTGCATCGAGGATTCCGAAACTCGAGTGCAGCAGAATGGGTGTGCCACACGAAATGTTCCCGGATTGATTCTGCGAACAAGGAAGTCAAAGAAATGGATTGAATCGAGGTTGATGAAGATTGGTATAATAGAAATGCACCGGAAGAAGGGGTTGAACAAAAAGCAGGACAGAATGAGTCAATGTACCTTCACCGGGTTCTTTAGGTAGTTTAACCGAGAATTTCTTTGAATGAAATGTTACGGGAGGATATTGAACAGTCTCCAGACAATTTTGGTTGATAAACAGAAGTATAGTGGGCAAACTAAATGATTTGGCAAGATGTATAGATTTTAATACAATGAGAGCGACCTGTGCAAGAAGATAACTGCGCTTGGCTTTGCCGAAGGGCCGAGTCTGGATCAGACAGAAAGGAAACCAATATTGTCAAAGAATTATAAATGCAATTATTGATGGCGGCAGATGTTCAATGGACAACACATTAAAATAAGTATCAATAGAGCATCAACGTTTACCTGTCTTTTAAGAATGGTAATGGATATGTGATTTGGTTGCTGCTGCGCGTAACCAATGAATTAGTAGCCTTTATAGGCAAAATAGCACACAGCATGGTTGCCGCCCCATTTTGAAAATCAGCCTCAATGGAGCATTAATCATTTTTGGCATTGCATCTTGGGTAACCTGAAAGGTGATTGCTTACTGCCATCCATAAATGAGGAATTGGCTGCCTTGAGATGCAAAAACAATAGCGATGAGCTCCCTGCCCAATCCTGAAAATGAGCATCAATGGAGTGTCAACAATTTTTGGTGTTGCATTTTGTTAATCTCAGTGGCAGTTGCTTGCAAACATCCATAATCACAGAATTGGCTGCCTTTAAAGGCAAAAACAAAAGCAACTTGCTTCCAACCCATACTCAAAATGAGCATCAATGGAGCGTCAATCATTTCTGGTCTTGTATCTTGGGTAATCTAACTTGCCATTGGTTACAAACATCCATAAAGAAGATATTGGCCACGTTTAGCAGTGACATCAATAGCAACAGACTCCCTGCCCCATTCTGAAAATGAGCGTCCACAGAGCAGCACCAATTCCTGGTGTTGCATTGTGGCTAATATAGGTGTCACTCTGTGCCAATAAGTCATTTAGGATGTTTTGGGAGTGTTTTCATTCGAAACAGTGCATGACATATGTGTTACCCCAACCTGAAAATTGGCATCAATGGAGCATTAACAGTTTTTGGTCTTGCATATTGGGTAATCATGGTATTGCTCAGATAGATCAGCTCATAACAGAACTATTGACCACCTTTCTAGGTTTAAATACAAAAAATAAAATGAAAAACACAGATTCCAAAATAATCGATACCGCAAACTGCAAAATATCCAAAAACAGATCATTGGCAGCTAAGTACCTGGCTTTGATAGTTCACATTCATCAAACTGAAAAAACAAGATCATTATGTGAATCGTCAGATGGACCCGCTGGGCGACCAGCTGGCAACCCACCCAATTCTGATGTGTTGGGAGATTTTCATTGAATTGTACCCGAATTGACAGTTCGGGTGTATTGACAGGTCAGATCTGCAATTTGGCAATGGTTCTCTTCCGGCCAGGACCCGGACCTGAAGTGACGGTCCGCAACTGTTGTTAACACTCGGTCGAGTCATGTTAAAAATTCTGAGTTTGCTCAGCACAGCTACAGCTGCAATACCCAATGCCTGGCCAGAATCTTGAGTACAGTCTGCGGGATATTGGATCTGTCTAACTAATATTCTGGCACTCTGTGTAGGTTTCAAGTACATATCACTTGACTATTACCAACTGTGGGATACAGCAACCAGGCGTGCTAATTGCTGGAATGATCAATCCAGTGAGTCTTGTTGAATGTACAAATAACTGGTGCAAATACTGCTGCAGCAGAAAGTTACCACTATATATCCCACCACTAAATGCCAATTATGATCTGAGCATATAATAAGCAACTTTTGGAAGCTGCAAGGCACACTGGGTCAACATTGAGGTGCTTCTGCAATGGGTGATTTGTTGCAAGGCTGAGTATACATTTGAAAATATCCCTGTAGAAAACTATACTGAAGATATATATCTATCATGGATTCACCAATCACTCCCAAGGCCGAAATCATTGTTAGAGAAGAGTTTTCACAGGGCGTCTGCTCATTGGAATGACTCAATTTCAATGTTCGCTAGTCAATTCTTGAGATGTCTAACAGTTCACATTTTCATTATCTTGCTACATGATTGCACCTTCTGAATGTGTTGATTGGACCAAAAGGAATGCCATCAATTGCATAGATCTGTGATGTTCGAATGAATTTTGACAATGCAGTTGGATTGTGATATGGTTCCACTGTCTCATCATCAACCCCAACATTCTCCCAGTACGGCAATGTCTTCATCCGATTAGGTTAACAAGTCAGCACAGGCATCTCAAAGTTTGTAGTGTCTACATCAAAAGCATGTTCAGGTGGTGCACCAGCTCAATTGGCAATGTGTAGATAAATAGTTGACTAACTTATCGATAGCCATTCAGGTACACGATCAGAAGTCAAAACTTGGTGGTTTGGGTTGATTCCAGCATGCTGGTGGTGAAATACCGTCATCTAATACCCCTTTATTCATTGTTATTGGGCAATACTGCTGATATTGAACTTCAAAACAGTTTTGGTCAACCAATCAGTATTTGCCGATGGGGCTCTTGATATGTTTCCAGGAAGTATTGAGAACATTCCGGAGATGGTCAGGTAAAACACATTGTGATGAATTGTGATAATTATTCAGGGGGTGATTCAGAGCCTCAGGGATCTTGGTTTGCAAATCAGCAGAATACAGGTTAGTGTACCACATTCACAGCTGCACCTCACACCAGGAAAGGTAGGGGAAAGGTATAGCTATGTCATTTCATGATCCGTTTTCTACATCATCTAGCATATATAAACTACAACTTCAGGATCACATTCACAGTGGGATGTCTATGCGGATGCCTTCGGGAAGGAACTGACCAATGTAGATCATCTTCACAGTGCAAATAAGTGTCGTACTTACACAGCTGTATGTCCAGACAATGCTCATCGAGAACTGACATGCTGGGAGAATGTTTGCTGCAGTAACAATCTATGAGTGAAGAGTATATCCTGAGTAGAACAATGGTATTTTGATAAGCAGCTCAATTGGAAGTCATTATGATTGCTGCTTGACTCACAGGCCTCCTATTGAACATAGCAAGAGGTCAGACACACAGAATGTATCTATAGTATGTTGAGCTGATTGGAAGTACAGATATTACTATGCCAAGGACTATGATATATCTTGCCTCAATTGTAGTGGGTGCAATTAGTTATCGATCAAGCTTATGTGAATGCCATTTGTCTCATTACACGATTCAATAGACACACCTTTGCGTACACCTGCACACGCTCGACTAGTCTAGTATGTAACAACATACAACAGTGTATAAGCCCTTGTGTGACAATGGGAACAAATGATCAACAAGTCCACTTCGTTTGTCAAGTAGAGGTCAACATCATCCAGGAGAAGCATCTGCACAAGCTACGCAATTATCTCATATCCCTCTGTGCATCTGACAGCGGCTGCTGGACGTCTCACATACAGTCTGTGGGACTATAATAACTGATAATTGCAATATATGATATCCCAGGATGAGTTCGACTACCATCACCATCACCAAGTTCGATGGCACGAACTACGCACAATGGCAACCATAATGGCCCTACTTTTAAAGCAGGTGCAAGTGTATGACAGCTTCAAAGGATACAATGATAAGGCCGAAGAGCTAGCTGCAAACGCAACCCGGACGGAGAAGGCCACTTTCAAACACTGCATGAATCGCAATGGTGGTGCCAGAACAACTATTCAACTGTGTTTGGAGCGGAGCATTCATGCTGAATACACGGTAGTCAATGATGTAAATACGCCTTGCGAGAAGCTCACATCAGCCTTCAAGGTAAAGTTGAAGCTCAACATCTTGAAGATTAGGGAAGACCTTGGCAGCTTTAAGCTACAGGACAGCAGAGATGTCAACAAGTACCCATTGTGGATTGCTTGGAAAGTCGAGGATTAAAATGACTGCACTGGGTCATTGACCACTGACACTGATGCTGCCAATATGGACACTGCAAAGACAATCACCAAGATAAGCAAGCACGAGCACATCTTCTCCCTCCTTCACGGAATCCCAAGGCAAGACCAGTTGAAGGTTTTCCTGGATCTAATGATGGACAAAAATGCCACAATGACCACCACACCCAATGAGATTGTCACCAAGCTTGTTGAAAAGGAGGCTGTGATCAAGAGAGAGAGAATGGGCTCGCTCCAGAAGCTCTGCTCTGGGGAAAGAAGGGTGGCACAGCCGGTCAAGCCGGTAAAGGTGGCAAAGCTCCAAAGTGGGATAAGAGGGATAAAGACAATTGGAAAGAGAAGGATGTGCAGAAGTGCTTTGATTGCCAAAGGCAAGGGCATATCCCCAAGAGCTGCTTGAGCAAGCAACATGGCAATCCTCCTGAGGCTGCCAATATTGCAGCAATAGCATCGACTGACACAACTTCAACATTCACCACTTCAATGGAGAACTATTGGATTGTGGGAACCGTGAATGATTCATCCAGTGATAGGTTGAATGATTGCAGATGCACAACTCACATCTCCGGCCGTCGATCAATGTTCATTGCCTACAACAAGTAGCCTCTGGATACATGAAAGGTGAAGGGATATAATGGGGTCATATTATTTGCATCTGGATATGGAAGTGTTAGGTTGGTTTGCCAGCTGACAGATGGAACGATGGAAACAATCATACTTCAAATGGTGCTTCATTTGCCGGGATGGTTCAATCTCATTTCACAATCTCAGATCTTCGACAAGAATGTCCAAGTTGAACCAGTGAATCACTATAGTCACACTCTCTGCAATGGACATCGCAAGTTGATTGGCACTATACCTCAGGTCGATGGGATAATAGTGTTGGATCACATGCTGCATTGAGTTCCGGAATCGACCGAATATACTGTTATCGTCAACGACAGCTGGCTGCTGGCACTTGCAACGACTGGGCATACCTCTTGGGACTATGCCGAAAGCGGATATCATGGCACAGACAATTGGCACACATTTGACTCAAAGCCTTGGGGATCATGCTGACAATACCAAACGCTTCAAGAATGACTGGATAGTGTGATTGCGACTATTGCATGAAATACAAATTGACAAGAAATACGCTTTACCACAAATACAACTTCCCATGCCACAGAGCTACTGCAGCTAGTGCATTTGGGAATAGGCGGTCCCATGGATGCAGCCATAGGTGGACTTCAATATATTCTGCACTTCATTGATGATTCCAAGAGGCATTCGGATGCGTACATATTGAAATACAACTCAGATCCCCTTCCAAAATTCCAAGTATGGAATGCTCATAGGGAAATGGACTTGGGCAAGCAAGTGAAGGGATTTTGTACAAATGGAGGCAGTGAGTATACCTCCAAGAAATTTGTACAATATGTTGAAATAGTGATGATAGAGAAGCTTAATTGTGTTCTACCTAAGAGGGCCACAAGGCCAGTATATATATGAACGTACCAGTCCGGCTAAATGCCATCAGCTCGTACCGGAGTAAACAGTCATCTCCAGCCATACGAGACGTCACCGTCTCCGGCCGTACAAGACATCACCCTCTCCGGCCGTACAAGACATCACCGTCTCCGGCCATACGAGACATCACTGTCTCCAGCCATACCAGACATCTCCGTCTCCGGCCATACAAGATATATCAGTCTCCAACTGTACAAGACATCTCTGTCTCCGACTGTACAAGACATCTCTGTCTCCGGCTGAGACCTGTAGATGCAATACTCCCCCCTCTTGTTATACACTGTAGAGCAAGAAACAAAACAAGATAAACAGAATGAAACAAAGTGATTTTCATAACAGCCTCCTGCAAACCCTGCGAGAGTGAGCAGGGAAAGAGTACTGCCATAGCCTGAGGATGGCCATCCATTAAGAAACAAAGAAATCCGTATGCCCAAAAGAAAAGTAAAACAACCTTAAATCCAACCTTAAATCTAACCTTAAATCGACCTATATTAGCATTGCCCCATCGCCTTTGTAAATTTCTCGTGTTTATCATTCGTCAGGGCCTTGGTTAGTATTTCTGCCACGTTCTTGTTTGTGTGCACAAAGAAGTAGTCAACTATCTTGCGGGCTTAGAGATCTCTACTATTGTGATAGCATACCTCGATATGCTTTGTGCGAGCCTTTATGATCCCAGTTGTGACATAACTAAGTGTGCCCTGATTGTCACAATTGATCGGGAGCGGAGATGCGTCTTTACCGTGTCAATCTTGGTGGAACTGGAGTAGCGAGTTTCCTTCACGGGAGCCCTCGGAACAAGCGATGTATTCGGCTTCGAGGGTTGACATGGTGATGAGATCTTGCTTTCGTGACTGCCACGAGACAGCTCCGTTGCTAAGAAGGAAGACATGACCACCTTGAGATTTGCGGTCAACACTATCATTGGCCCAATTCGAGTCCGTGTAGCCAGTGAGTTGATCATTGCTGCCAGTGCTGCTGCTGAAATGCAGTAGAAAGTCGGTGGTGGATTTAAGGTACTGGAGAACTCTTTTGGCGGCAGTGAGATGGCTAGTGAAAGGACGGGAATTATATCAGCAAAGTGCAGCGACTGCGAATGAGATATCGGGCCGAGTTGCAAGTGCCGCGTACATCAATGAGCCAACAATTGCCCGGTGGCCTTTGATATCTTTTAGTTCTTTCTCGCCCCGATCCTCGGCCAGATCTAGCTGTACATTAGGATCCACTGGAGTTAATGCACCGTGAGGATTCTGCATATAGAATCGTTTGAGAATCGTGGTGATGAAGGTCTTTTGGCCAAGACTGATCGCGGTGCCGGTGCCAGTGCCGGTACTGTTATCCTCGCGGTGAATTTTGATGCCGAGGAATTGGCGTGCCGGGCCGAAATTGGTGATCTCGTATTTTTCCGAGAGCCTGGCCTTGAATTCAATCACAGGTTTGGTAGCGGCTTCCGGGTACAACATCGAGCTGTCGTCAACGTACAAAAGCATCAGAATACCATCGCTACGGAGATAGAGGTTGGGGTCGGCCAGGGACTGTTTGAACTCGAGAGAGAGCAAAAAGGTGTTAATATCGTTGTGCCAAAGTCGTGGTGCTTGTTTGAGGCCCTAAATTGCTTTCGTTAGTTGAACAATGATTGTAGGTGCATTGAGGCCTCCCGGCCAGCCTTCGGGCAGCGTCATATAGATATCATCGTCATCGATCTCAGGATTGAGAAAAGTAGTGACCACATCCAAATGATCGATGTTCCAGCCATGTTTTCCGACAATAGAGATGAGATACCGAAAACTAGTGAGCTTTCTGACAGGGGCATAAGTTTCTCCAAAATCTGTTTGTTCGTAGCCTTTAATCACTAGGCATGCTTTGTACAGAATGGTGCCGTCAGGATTGTGTTTCATCTTGTAGCCCCATTTGGAGTCAATTCGCTTGACTCGCAATTGCCTTGCTTCCCGGGAGTTGACGGTTGTGAATGTGTTATTGAGCAGAATCGAGGTACATTCTTCTTCCATTGCTCGTTTCCAGTGCTAATGATGTGTACTGACCGTTGCTTCCGCTCATGTGAGTGGATTGCTGGTCGTTGATGCGAGAGCCTTTGCCATGATGATTAGTGCATTTGCAGAGATCTTGACCTGACTTCTTGTGATACGATTCGTGCGTGGTTGTTGGCATGATTGCTTGGTTATGGCAGCCGTTCAGCAGGCTTTGTCGTTTTCGTGGCGGCGATGTCGATTGTGGACAATGGTTTCTCTGGACACCGGTGGTGCATCCTCCTCATCAGGAGGATGTGATCTGACACCTGTACTTGCAGGGAGACTTCGACGGTTGTCAGGCAGATTGTGTTCTGTATCATGGTCAGTACAGTGATGATCACCACTTCCGTGGCCTTCACCGGTTCGACTGGTTCCTGTGTGGTCATGGCGAAGTCCATCTCCACCCGTTTCAATTTCCTCGACATATTCTGTCTCTTCTGGTAGCTCAAAGATGTGTGTTTGGTCTCCGTGTAGGCATGATGAGTGGGCATTCCTCTCCTCATCAAAAATAACATCCGACTGTGATCTTACAACTCGGAATGCCAGGTCCCATGTCCTCCAAAGTGTAGTCGAATCGTGCACATAACCGACCATCATACATGGCTTGGATCTGGGGCTCAATTTTCCGTGGCCTTGTGGCTTGGGGATAAGTCGACTGGCGTAGCAGCCGAATCGCTGAAGGTGGTCGAGAGGAGCTTTGTACAAGATTTCATTGCTGTCATTGTTGTGAGAGGGCTTGCCAAATGCTTGCACAATCTCGTATGGAGTTGGATATGGTGCTTGATAGCCGTCGCGGTCGTCTATTTTCGTTAGGCCTTCATTTGGGGTTCGCTGGTGGAGGTAGACTGCGGTACTGACTGCTTCTCCCCAAAAGGCAAGTGGCACCTAGGAGTCAATCATCATAGATCATGCTTTCTCGGTGATGGTCTTGATCATGTGTTCGGCAACCACATTTCGATGGTGAGCGTAAGCAGGACATGGTTCGTATGTTGTACCACGAGCAGCGAGCACCTGTCCGAAGGTCTTATTATCATATTCTCCACGTCCATTGTCACACCGAAATTGTTTCACTTCGTATCCCAAGGTGCCAACTCGGGCCTGAAATGATTGGTAGGCTGAGGTGCATGTTTTCGACTTCTTATCTGGAAGGACCCAAACAGAGGTGTAGCATGTGTAATCGTCGATGAATAGGATAAAGTAGCGATGGCCGGCGCAGCTGGGTGTGGAGAATGGTCCACACACATCTGAATGTATGAGTTAAAATCGCTTTGTAGTACGCTTGGTCTTGACTTTGATGATCTTCTGCTTGTGCTTGGCCTGGATGCATGCGGTACACATTGAGTCGTCTTTTGTATATCCATCATTTAGAGATCGTAGAGCAGTAGAATTGATGTGGGCAAGATGGCGATGCAACAGTCGTGATTCAGAGATTGTGAGAGGATTCCGAACGGTCGTTGTGAGAGGCTTCCGAGTGGTCTTTGTAAGTACAGTGGTAGGTGAACTTTGAGGTACAGTGCTGGCTGCACTTGGAGAGGCGGTGTGGAGTGAGCTAGTAGTAGGCTCGATGGAGTGCGCGATTGATGGCATGGTGCTGTGTGCGCTCGATAATGGTACGGTGATATGTGGGCTCGGTAATGCTCTTTTTCTCTTCTTCTTCCTCGAAGGGGACTTCATTGATATGCTTTGTACCATCGAAGTAAGTGCAGTTGCAGGAGATATGATATAGAGGTCATTGACCCGATTGCCTGTGATGGTGATTGATCAAGATGATATGAAACAATTGACACGTCCAAATGTGGATGTGTATGCAGCTGTGTCCAATTGATTGATGGAGAGAAGCGAGAACCGGAACGTAGGCGTGTAGAGAGCATTGACTTTGTTCTCCTGTGAAACGTTAACGAGTCCATGTTGACTTACTGTAACTTTGTTATCATCTCCAAGCTCAATGACTATTGGCTGACAAAGTTTCTTTATTCAGTTGAATCTGGTGCAGTCATTGCACATATGGTGAGATGCTCCGGAATCGATGACCCATGCAGCTGGAGCGGAGGCTGCCGTGAGTGCGGATGCATTTTTGCCTAGTCAGATCAGGTCACGATCTCCTACTGTAGCAAGTGATGCGGATGCTGTGCCTCTGTTGATTTTGGTGCGCTGATCCCAGGCATGTTTGAAGTGGATGCAGTCGGACTTGAACTGTCCTGACAGACTGCAGTGGTAGCAAGTTCGTTCGTTGTTCCTGGAGGTGTTTGTATTGCCGGTGTTTGTGTTGTTTTCAGCGTGCTTTCTCTTTCCGAATGCTTTGGTGGTATGATTTTCCATTTTGCAGTATGTGCATTTGTGCTTCTGGCGTCCGTTTCCTTGTCCACCTCCTCGTCCGCCACCTCGTCAGCCATGGCCACAATTTCCGCCATGGGAGTATAGGGCCGCTCCAGTGGAGGCATTTCCGATTTTTTTGGTTAGGGTCGTTCACTCTGCATATTCGCGGATCATATCCATACACTGCTGGGCACTGGGAGCGGGGATTCGCCGTTCAAGGATTTGAATGGTCATTTCATATGAATTGGATAGGGTAGTGAAGATATGTGCTTCATGGCATCATCGGTTATATTTTCGGTGGTGCCGATTAGCTTTTTGCGGATGGCAATTAATTTGGTAAAGTACTGGGTGACCGTTTCGTCCGGCGATGGTCGAGAGGCGGTGAACTTCGGCAGGACTTGGGTGCAGCCGAGTTTCGTTGAGGCATTGTCAAGTCGGTCCTTAAGTGATTCCCGCATTTCCACGGGGTCGTCGATATGGTCGATGAGTAGAAGGAGTTTGTTGCAGCATCCGACGTGTATTTCTGCTAGTGCCTTATTGGCTCGGTCATGGCACCTTTCTTGTAGAGGGCGTCAGGCGACGCCGTTGCCGACAAGAAGAAGTTCGACACCAGTGACGATATTGTTGGCTTTCTTGCCTATGCGGACTCGGCGAATGTTTTGCTTCCAGACAGGGTAGTTTTCCTCGGTCAGCTTGGGCACATTGCGATGATCGGTCTTGAATGTTTCGTTTGACATGTTTTTAGCGTGGAGAAGGTTAAGATGGTGACGATGGAGGGTGATAGATGGTAATGGTGTTGCGGCTGATGAGCAGGGATGGTGGTGAGTGAATTAGGGTTTTTGAGGCTCTTAAATCGTAAGATATAAATGGAGAATTTTTGGAGTAAAGATTGCAGCGGGCACCGCACTCATAACCTGTTGAAATAGTGATGATAGAGAAGCTTAATTGTGTTTTATCTAAGAGGGCCACAAGGCCAATATATATATGAACGTACCAGTACGGCTGAATGCCATGAGCTCGTACCAGAGTCAACAGTCATCTCCGGCCATACGAGATATCACCGTCTCCGGCCATTGAGACATCACCGGCCTCCGGCCATACAAGACATCTCTGTCTCCAACCATACAAGACATCTCCGTCTCCGACTGTACAAGACATCTCCGTCTCCGACTGTACAAGATATCTCCGTCTCCGACTGTAGAAGACATCTCCGTCTCCGGCCGTGACCTGTATATGCAATACAATTCAGAAAATCAGAGGGCATAGTGAAAGTAATGACTATGTCTTTCATTCCTCAGTGTAATGGAGTCATCGAATGGGCAAGCCACACATTCATGGAATGCATACGATGCTTGCTGGATGATGCTGCACTTTCAAACAAGTACTGGGCGTTAGCAGTCTCAGTGGCAGTCTATCTCAAGGACCGTATGAGAGTATGATCGGTAGTCGGCAAAACTCCACACACAGCGCAACATGGAAGGAAGATATTTTTGAAGCATCTCCGTGCGTTCGGAAGCTTGGCTTACCTGGATATTACCAAAAAGCAATGAAAGAAGCTGGATTACAAAGCCACTCTCGGCATATTTGTTGGATATTGCATATCAACTACCCACTACTTTCTATATAACCTATTGGCCAAGACACGTCACCACTCCAGAGGGGTGGTATCGGAGGAATGGAAGCAGTACACTGCGGCAAATGCTGCAGACGAAGCGATGTGGAACAAATACTTCTATGGAAATGTCATCAGCGCACCCAAACCCACAGCGACGCAACCAATTGAATGTCAAACTGAGGAGTCATCGGTTGACAAATCACCTCTGGAGCCTCTAAAGCTAAAGAAGAAGTCACAAGAAATGGCTGGACATCAGACATCACTTAGAGATGCATGCAAGCCGCCAGCTGAAGGTAGTGGCCGAAACCGTACTGGGAAGCTTATATTGGCACAGCCTCCACAATTGGCTTTTGCAGATGAGGAATTTGAGGATCTGGTCCCCATCTATTTTGTTGCTGCCATCTCGAACAATCACATTCACAAGGATGGGATCAACGATCCAAAGTCTTAGACAGCAGCTACCGAGTCTCTGCTGGCAGAGAAATGGGATATAGTGATGGAAGCAGAGTTTGATGCATTTGGTCAGCATCAAGTCTTTGGAGACTTGGTGGAGCTTCTGAAACGAAGATAGGCGTTGCCAAGTCACTGTGCATACAGGATCAAGTGCGATGGAGCAGGCAATGTCCAGCAATTCAAGGCCATGCTAGTCTGCCGAGGAAATCGCCCAAGTGAAGGAGTTGACACCCAGGCTACTTAAGCACTGACAGCTTGCTCGGGCCAGGTTGGGATGACACTCGCAATTGCCACCAACTACGCTCTTGAGATGCATACAATAGACGTATGAATGGCTTTTTTGGGAGTTGACTTGGAGGAAGAGATCTATATGTACCTGCCACAGGGATATTCTTGATTGCTCCAAATCTGGAGCCGATGCAAACATCCAAGATCAACGACTTCCCAGAAGATGGTCCGCCAGTTGAGACAGTCTCTTTCTGGCGTGAAGAAGTCTTCGCATGTTTAGTTCAGCACATTTAAGGACTTCATGATTTCCATTGGGTTTGTGGCATCACGTTTCGATGGAGGACTATTGATGCTCCATATTGGGATCATCACATTGTTGTTGCCGCAGTCGTTCTGTACATCAATGATCTCCTCATCATTCCTAGCTAGGGCTTCATTGCAGAGATCAAGGATCAGATGAAGAAGAGGTTCCGGATGCATGGGTTCCGGAGTGTCTCATGCTATCCCAACAGGAACATTGAACCTAATCAGGAGCGTTACACGATCGACATCATTCAGCATAGCTACATTTGCTCGCTCCTGGCAAAATTCAGAATGGATGAATCCAGTCCAGTTGCCATGCGAATGATGATGTAGCATCAAATTGAAAGCCCGACAAAAAAGCCTGCGATCTGACCATATACCAATAGATGATCATATGTCTCATCTATGCGATGATCCCCACTCAGTCTGATATCCGATATGCCATCAGAGATTGTAGCCAGGACCATCATGACCCAACCAATAAGAAGGTGGTAGCTCTCAACTGTGTGTATTGGTACATAAACAGCACAAAGGACTGGCAACTGCATTTTGGAGACACACTTGAAGGAGAAGGAGCACTTAGATGTTCTGTCAATTCGGACTATGCTGGATGCCCGGATAACTACATATCCATAACTGCCGCAGTCATCACCTTCAGAGGAGCTGTTGACTGTAGATTGAGAAAACAAAAGCCCACTGCCCAGTCAATGACCCATGCCGAATACTATGCCTTTGGAGTAGGCTGCATTTGTCTCACATAGATCTCACATTACTTGAGTGAGCTCTGCATCCCGACCATACATCATGTGTTCCCAGATTCAAAGTCACTCATTACGAGCTTTCAGTATAGAATCTACCGTGGAACTGCAGTTGGACACATTGCAATCTAATACTATCCTGCTGCAGATATGGCTAGAGATGAAGAGATCAACTTAAGCTATATACCGACTGCAGAAATGCTTGCCGGCTGTTTCACAAACCCATTGATGAAGCCCGGCATCGGAAAGCTGTTGGGTGCAATGGGAACAATTGCAATCAGACTCCGGAATGGTTATGGGAATAGCTGCGGGATTGGAAACAGACATAGTCTCCAAAGCAATGCTGGATCTGGTTACAGGACTGCAATCGGAATCGGAAATGGCATCACGAATGCTGTTGGATAGTAAATTTGTTGGACATGTTTCTGTCTTGGACATCCACCATGGTGAATTGGCTCTTACTCGGTTTTGGTTCGTGATTTGTTCCAGAACGAGGTGATAACCATCCAGGAGGAATGTTGAGATGATTCGAAGTACGGATATCACTACACCAACAACTACGATGTAAGTTGCCCCATCTGTAGTTCGCGCCATTAGTCATCGATAGCCCATATGTGAATGCGACATGTCTTATTACACAATAAAGTACACACACCTTTGCATACACCTGCACAGACTCAACTACTCATCCACGCCCCACCGTACAATAAAGAATTTCTATTTGCACTAGCGTTCATACAGAATATAGTCCTGATTAGGTTCCTGGAGATGTCAGATAATTTCCCATCAATGAAATTCATTCTCATGGAATTCTTAGAAGATCAGTGACAACCTAATACTCTAGGATATGAATTTGAGTATATGACTAATGTTGGCAGGTTGGGTGCAATTGCGAAATCATTTTCTTAGCCGGATTTTCTAGATCATGGGTGGGGTATTACCGTACTGTTCATGACAACATAATGGGATATAAGCAGCTTCTCTTTCTGCAAAATGTCTGTGCAACCTGCAATATAGAGAAATTTACATCTGGTGCTTTTACCACATGACTCACATCAATATTCTGTAACAGCAACTGATCAATGCCAAAGTTTGTCAAAAAACAGATCTTCATCCAACATTGTGAACATGACCCTCTAGGTGGCCAATTTGGCACAAAACAATTCCCTGATGGCAATTTGGGATCATCGGATAATGCTTGACAAACTGCCACTAGCAATCTCAGTCCATATGGGAAACTCATCAATCAATTTCCTCCTCTGCATGTGTATGGTTACCCTCCTTCACAACCACCATTTTCCAGCACTTCCCAGTTTTAGCAGCAATCTCCATTGTACATGACACCTAGTTTACGATGAAGCACATGACAAGGCGAATGATTTCCAAGTCATTGGCCACCGTGGCAATCATATATCCTCCACAACAGTAGCTATGCTGTGTCTGAAATGTTCCCTCTTTCATAGTGTGTTTCCAGGACAGAGGCCATCATCTCCAGCTGAACCTTCAGTTCATCTGGGATGGCTGCAAAACAATCCTGTCTATTGGCCAATGTCTTCCAGCTCTACTGCAGCTGCACTCTGTTCCGGCCCACCCGGCGCACTTCAGCATACCTTGCAATGGAATACAATGCAGCCACCAGCGGAACTGCCCGCCACTGGGGTCACAATTATTGCTTTCTTACCCCCATCATTGGGGCTTTACTAACAGGCCCCTGATGCCAAAGATAGAAGCAATAATCCACTGGACTTGGATGGTGTACGTGGTGAAGCTCCAATCAACTGGAAGCACACAGAATTCTCCTTGAAGCAATTTGCACTAATGATGGGTAGCCCAACTAGAGCACGTTCAACGAGTTGAAGAAAGTATGGGTTGTTGGCCTTCTGGACAAAATGCATCTATGCCATATCCACCGGCTGTATCATTTGAAACATCTTCAAAATGGACACCTGAACTGGGTGATGGTGGTTGAACATTTTTTGCTGACATGTAAAAATGGCTACCATTGGAAATGTTTTATAATGCTACAAAGATTCGACAACAGTCGACTATGAACAGATCACAGGTAACCGATTATGTAGAGTATGTGACTCCAATGGTGAGAAATAACCTGCAAGAGTCACCAAATACAATATTGATGGTTGTGATTTTCAGAGAGTTGCATAGCAAATGATGAGCTGCAGTCTCCCAATTAACACCAACCACATACACAGAGGAAATGCTTAGCGAAATGCCAATTAGTTTCATTGTGAGACATAGGCTGAAAAAAACCATATATTTTAACATTCATATACAAGTGCATCATGGAGCAGATACAACTAGGCCAACAGTATACAACATTCGCCAGAGGGGGGCCAATGATGAATAACACCAGACATGGGTAGTTTTAATACAACTGTTGTCCTTCGAATAGTATCAAGTTAAAGTTGCGATACAATTTGCAGATAGTTTTGGTAGATAAGTGGAAAGCTACCAGAAAGAGGATTGCAGAGCAGAAAATTAGACTAGGCAACATGATCCCCTCTAGCTGCATTACAGTTCCATCTAGCCAACTGTATATCATTATACATAGAGATTGAAAGATTCTGAAGATGGGAAAATGCTGCAGGGAGAGGTGGATGGTGGGGAAGAGAATGGTGCTTGTATTAATGTACATTCCAATTGAAAAAATAGAATTGATGAGATTCCACACATAAATATTCAATCAAATGCTTGCCTGTCTGTGCATTCCCTCTTGGTGTGTTGATGCATCAGAGTGCTGGAGTATGAACACTTCCGCCCAGCATACTTTGTAACAACTGAACGAAATCATTGAGGATGAACAGAAATTGGATACTGGTGCAATCGAGGTTTCAGAAGGAAGTTGAAGATGGTGAGCAGATCCTCAATTCAGATAATTGCAGTTCTGTACTAAACACTGTTCTTAATGCCATCAACAACACATTTGAATATGAGTGTTTGGATTAGGGGGCAAGGTTGCTAAATACCCATCTAATTTGCCAGTCAAAAGTTGACCAAGTCCTTGTCAATCAGTGTTCACTTCCAGACGTGTCTAGAACCAGGTTACTTGTGCACTACTTTTGGGCAATATGGTTCATTGTGCAGTGATGGGTTTGCAATTCCAATATGCCAAGAGTACTGGTGGCAAATGGAACAGGTCTCTGGAAGTCTTTTACCTATCTGGCAGGGGCTATAATATGCAAATTTGCAGATTGAAATGATTGTTGCGATGTTGCCACTGTAAATTATGTGGGGGAAAACTGTTGATAAGTGTGTGAATATTGTACAGGACAACATTCACAGGATGATCTGTGCGGAACAAGAGTGGTATAATGTGTAGAGACTGAATTCAGTGCCCTGCCACCATTATGAGATCCAGACAACTGCATCTCAGGGGCATCCAGCTCTTGCTTCGGCCCATGAAGCAATCCGGGTGATCGGAAAGCGCCGTGTGGTACAAATATTCAGGACTGTTATTGATGAGATGACACATGGGTCCAATGTGAAGCTAGTAATCATGTTGGACAGGGATGGTGCGAATCTCACCCATGTGTTTCCACATCATCATAGTAACAAGTGGTAAAGCTAAAGTAAAGTCCACCTTGTTTCAAATGACTAGTAAACATGGAGAGCAACAACATCAGGCAACAGCCAAGTTGCATACTGTCTAGGAAGTGTTGGGAATTTTGAAGATTTCCATCAGTCCAAGACAAAAACAGTGTAGGCAGAGTACATTGCAAAGAAACCGTGAATGGAATTACAACTTCAAGTCACAGCTACATTGTGATTCCATTCACTCTATGCCTCGTATTACCAGACAATGTGGCTTTTGGCCAGTGCGACTGGAATCCCCAGAATGGCATTGTGATGACATGCCACCATGCGGAGAAACTGAGACCTACAGTACAAAGTTCGATGGATACTATCGGGATGGAAGACTAAATAGGTCAAATCAACATGACACACTACATGATGTACCTAGCACACCCTGGCATGATGAAGTGGTGGTTAGAATCGAATTATACCAATCACAAACGACAGATTTTGATGCTGCAGGAGAATGCACACCGTGTTGGTCAGGTGTTGACTGAGGCAAGGCAAGTAGAACTGCAATCCCTTGTCAAAAATTGACTTCACAATGTGCTACATATGCACATTGGGCTCATTGCTGATGGCAAGCATAATTTACATAAGAGCTGGGAGACCCCAAGAATTGCAACAAGAATTCAGGACAAGGTTACTTGAAAAGGATATTGGATGTACTTGTAGATTCTACGATTTTCCGATGGCTTAGAGTGATTGCTGCCAATGCTACTGAAGAAACCTGTGGAATGTTGCAATCTAGAGAATAATGATGTATTAATTGAAGTACTCTTTCATGATGTAGAGAGCAATTTCAATGCCCTTCCCAGTACAGCTCCTCTGGAACAGGTGGTATTCAATTGTCCTTCTCCTGGTCGGCTTTGTCATTAGATGTTATGGCTGACCAACTATATTGCAGATCATGTCGATATAATCCACACGTATACTGAACGGGGCATCTATAAACACATTGATGTACAGCAAACATTCCAGGATTCATGAAATCCATCTGTATTTGTAACTACACCCACTGTCGGTGGGATAGTCCTTACTGTACTGCTAACATACCATGCAGTAATTATACAGACCTTCTTGGTATTGAATGAACAGTGCCAGGTATTTGCATGAGTTATACAGCAATGGCAAAACAAAATTCCATACACATACTATCTGAATACATGTCGTAGTGTGTATGATAGCCCCATGACTAATTTCTACTAACAATCTGCAGTGGTCACAATGGGATTCTGGCTGAGCTTCATGAGTAAACCTATCATCACAATGTCCATGATGTACTGGACACTGTAGTCTCATGAGAACGATTCAATGAGGCTGACTTAAAATGGAGGGAAGTGGTGGCGTAAAGTACCAGCAACTGAGAATGTACGAATGGTGAAATCAATGTATGCCTGTTCTCACATTCAGCCAAGTTATACTTCTTACTGGATACAAACAGTCCAAAATGATTATCTCTACATCTTACTTTACTTTATAAATAAAACATGTATCTCTCATTTTGAAGTAAATCAAGTTCCATCGCAGAGAATGTTGTTTCTGCTATCAGAATTGGTTAGAGTGGGATGTTATTGGCATTATGAATTGTTATCAATGACAAATATAAAATGAAGACAATTGATATAATAACATTGCAGGCTCCAAGCTCACCTAGTTCATAATACACAGCAGGAGCCAAATTATAAGATACAATCCAAGAAAGACCTTTAAAGCTGTCATTAGTCGCCAGATTAAAGAATAGGGAATACCAGAGACAAGGTCTGAATATCAGTCAATAACATTAAACTGCATAATGCAATCTGTTTCAGATGCACTGCAGAATTCTTGGCATGTGTCTTTAGTTTCAGGATGAAAGATCAAGCATGGCAAATAGACCATTCACAGTTAGAATTATGGACTGTCTACTCAACGTTTGCCACCAGTATTGGAACATCAGACATGGCTCATGGGTTTGTGGCATAGAAACAGCTTTTGCTGGCATATGATTGATGTTCAGGTGCACTGGAGTCTCCCTGGCCCAGGTCATGAGTGTTGTTATTATAAATTGGTTACTGCACATTTGCCAATCACTTTGGGCAATATAGACAATTTGGCAATATTGAGTACATGTGTTAGTATGTGAAACAAGGGTCCCAGATTTGTAGGATATGCACAGCTTTTGCTTACACACGATCGAAGTTCTGGTACTGCAGAGAATCCTCTGCACTGGGCTTCAGCCTCCAAATTTTAGATTCAGCACAGTATACCGGGCAATCCCATTTGGTAATAAAGGCAAACGAGACAATTTTTAGTACTTGTATTAGAATATGAAACAAGGTGCACACATTTATGGCAATGGCACTGCTTTTGCTTTCAAATGATATAAGTTCAAGCAAACCTTGGATCCACATCCCAGAGAGTGGAATGATGGGACAAAGCTCATGTATTCATTACACAGCTGCAGCTTTTGCCACCCGGTATGTTCTGGCCTATAGTTGACTGTTAGACCCACCCAAGACCTGCAGTGCAGTTTGATATAATGTTCTGGGATATATATAAAGCCACAATTGATAAGATGCGATTCGTTATGGATATATCATTCCATCGCAGGTACACCTCAGCGCTATACGTACATATATGCCCATGGACCCAGTTCCATAGTGCATATGGTCTTTTCGTTTGCTTCATTCTGCGTATTTGTTCTTAAAATTTGAATGATTGGAAATTGTACACACAGATTGTCAACTATCAAGATACTTTACTGTCAGGTGCCGGAAGCTAATCCCCATCAGTCTCTGCTAATTAATGAATCTATGCTGAGTCGATAAGTAAAGGCCACTACTAGATCACCTTAGGTGTTAAAGTTTTCATCAGGTGTCCATTGGTGGAAGGTAGCCACTGCACAGTTAACCATCAATGAACAGCCCTGGCCAAACAGTAACCACACTGAACTGAAAATTGACTAAGTATTATATTTGGACCTATGCTTCCAAAACCTAAAATAGCTTCTCCAACTTAGAGCTCCATCAAAAGAGCTGGAGCTTCAGTTGCAGCATTCCACCAGACAGACTCTGTTCACAGTATCTGCATATGGCTGGCAAAATCTGATCACCATGTACCCCACTGGCTTGAAGAGGTTGATGCTTTCACTGCCTCAGGTGATGACTAAGCTGGATACTGACTACATGATTGTTTGGGCCACCCAAACCTTTGCCTGAAAACACAGTATGTGAACTGCTTACGATCAAGAAAGAATTGGAAGAGAAAGAATTGACAAATCTTGTATATTGAAAAGGTGGTTTCAAGAAGTGTAATTAACTATAGGAGTATGGTGAGCCTGCGATCACAACCATGAAATCTTGCATTACCATTCAAATCGCATTTCACTTGAATTTCCTGGAACCTTTATGCAATCATTCCGCTGCCTGCTGTGAAGTGATATCTCAATATGCGTTCGTACTACTGTAGATAGCTTTCAACACCAACATCTGGTTCAGGTGAGTATTGTACTAGTAGTGAGACTCATTATGAATGTGCGAAATTGTGATTACTACTGTGCAATTGAGAAGATATTTAGCACATAATCAGAATGTAAGTGAGTATGTATAACCCAAATGTTCGCAATCTTCGCATTCATGAGTGCTTGAATCATTAAGATTACCGCTGAATTATGCATCATGCCATATCATTTTTTCTCTACCAGTGTATCTCTACTTTGTGTACCTAATTCTCTCCATTGTTCATTAACTTCAATATAGCTGTAAAGGTAATTCTGCAGATATGACCCAGTTGAATACCTAAAAGCTAAGTGATGCTTACAATGTTGTCTTATTGACTGCTAACATAGATGCAGTTATTTAACACAATAGAATATTGTTAAAATAAGTGTATCCTTTTGGTGGATAGACCACATATGGAGATTTAGATATCTCTTCTATGGAGAACAATCTTAGTATGTACCCTTGTAACCCAACTGTTACTTAGAAGGTCCCAAAGTAATCAAGTTTTACAGATTCTCAATATTACAACAATTCAATGCCATGAAGTCAGTACAAGTACTTGAACTTTCATGCTTAAGTCCTATATTTGGAGGAGTCATATACAGGGACACATACTCTCATTCATATTCCCTGTGTTTCACAAGGTCAGCACCAGGGGATAGTTAATGTTACAAGAAATGTGAATGTCACAATATATCATCCAGTATATTAGCATAAAGCAACCACTGGTTGATGTATTGATTCATAGCAATGATGATTGGTATGCTAAAATTTGGCGTTACAATTCCATCTATTCTGGCTCATCTGGCATTATCCTGTTCCTTAATAGTGGACTGCCATCCTCCATAGGAATATAAGATGATGAAGTATTCTTGAATGAACCCTTTGAAGGGACACCTCAAATTGCATCCTCCTTGAACTTGTATATCTTCTTGCCCCAATTTTCCAATTACACTATTGCACCTAATCATATGTTTCACTCATATACACTGTCTCCTACATTCCCCAACTTCCAATTATTATTTCAGCAAATGGAACCTACACCCAGCAAGATGAGTAATCACTATTTACCAAAGAATCAAGAAGCGCACCTGGGGATAGTACTTGCATTCAAGAAGCACCCAATCTTTATTATCCATCACATGCTTTCTCTCAAACCTATTGACTTTGCTCATCATATTACAGATCACGAATAACATCAGTTGAATTGATGACCCAACAAAATAATCCCGACTTGGTGGTCGGAATTGACAAAGGTGAGGACAATGTGTAGTACGTAATTTGATTCACCATTGACAATGATGATTCGAATTACCATCAACAGGAGGTTATATGTTCACACCTGGTGTATTGGAACAGGTCATTACTCACTATATGGGTTACACTGCTGCAGAAACAAAGCTGTGCCAATACTGTGGTTGCACACCCCCTACTTCCACATTCCCGAAATTTAGCTGGGGCAGTGGCACTACCATGGTACAAATGCCAAAGATCATCCTTCTACAACAAATTATTCAAGTTTGAACAAGTGACCACCATGTACTCTTGCTACAACCGAAGTGTATTGGTGACATGAATGTTCTACAACCCATGGCCAGTGGAGAACAGAGTATTCCCCAACACCAATGGGTGACTGTTGAGATTGCAAAATGGTTCATGCAGAAAATTGTATTCACATAGACTCCTTGGCCCATGATATCTTATGACAACTACTTGATGGTTGATGAAACTTGGAATCTAGCTATTGTAGCTCATAATCATCAGTGGGCATTAGCAGGTACTCGTGGATGTACACCCTCTGTGTGTCAATTGCCTGGTGGTCCATCCCTCAAACTAGATCTGCATACCTGAAAATGTATAAGTCTTGGATTCTGCATAATGCTTCCCAATCAGACTTATAATACAGACTACACCCAGAGTATATGCATAGTCATATCTGAAGATCAGTACCATTCAAAGATGGCAGCCAGATGGAGTTACTTGAACAGTTCGCTGTTGTTACTGGTCACATTTCTAGATTAAAACTGAGCTTCTGATCAGGGTTATGACATTCTTGTTTGTTGGTACTTGTCTCATAATGATTATAGATAATAAGATATCATGGTTCACCCGAAGAGAAGTTCTGGACATAATTTACCATCTGTTCTTCTATACAACCAATAGCTTGGAGGGGATGCCCACTACATTCCAATACTTTCAACCTCTCACTCTACTGACTTTGGCACTGGCGATGGCAGCTATTCATTGCATGCTGTTTGAATATGCCTCTGCAAAGATGGCAACAGTTATGTTTTCTGCAGATGAATATCAAGGTAAATTGTACCCTATCACAGTGATCAATTTTACTCTGCAAGACACTGCTCACATCATTCACACTATTAGTGGCTCACATCATAGCCTCCCTCTGGTGCAAATCCCATGAAATGTGCACCCCTCCAATCCATGTCTGTGCTTCTATTCCTGGTGCTGCACTGTACAATTTCCTTCCACTCTCAAATCCTACCCTGCTTGGTGCTCATCAAGCGCCATCAGCACTCCTACCATCTATTCTGCGCATCATACTCTCCCTCCTGCCCAAGTTTTGGGTGCTTCTCCACTGTGACAGACACTACTCAATTCCTGTCGGCACTCCGATAATTTATTACACACTCTCTTCTCTCCCCTCCCAGATTGTCATGCTCTTGCGCTTATCTTGTTGCTTGTCAGTCCCCATCACTGCTCTTTTAATTAGTGTTGCACTTGGTACTCAATCCGCAACCATATTTGGGTACTGATTAGCTGAAATATGTACTGTTCATTTCTGGTTGGCACTTCAATACTTTATTCCACACTCCATACCGCCTCCCCGCTATGCTGCTCTGCTCCCCTGAGATCGGCGCTTTATCAATCCCTGTCAGAGCTTTTCTGCCATGATTGGCCTTCCTCAATGTTATTCAGCACTCGATACCCCCCTCTTTCAGTGCTGTTCAGCTAGATTGAGTCCTCCTCCTGTTCTATCAGCGCTCCTCGGCCCAGAATGACATGTTTGTATTTCATTCTGTGTATTTCCATCATCTTTTGTGTAATTTCTCCTTTCTCTGCAAGACTCACCATCTTGGTTCTTCTCTCTTCCTGGTAGTTGCTCCCAAGGTCAACTGAATATACAATGTTGTCATTCAAACCACCATTTGATTTGCAGCTAGCTAATGTCCCATTACTCAATACTTAGATCTTTCAATTGATTTAACCAACATTGGAATTGACGTTCATCTACTCTCATGGGACAAATCATTAGCATATACAGGAAGCACCTCAAGCTACTTTGCACTACTGATAAATCTGGTGTTTCTCCTTTTCTCCCTCTTGATAGGATTCAGCGTACTGTCTATTCAATTGACAGCATGTTCGATTGATGTCATATGATTGTTTAGTTCGGGTACTGTGTTGGTATACCTATGTTCATTTTGAAATCACTTGCCTTTTTCTTTACTCCCTCAAAGTAGCAATGTACAAAACTGAATATTGCAGAAGTTAGCTAGTATTTGTATGATCTAGAGGTGATAATGTATTGAAAGTAATTAGGAATAATTATCTATACATCATATTTGCTGTGGAGGGAACTCCACTGGTTCTGTATATCTGGAAAGCCTCAAACCACACCGTTAGTTCTTCCATTGAGTATCCATGTAAACAGGAATCTCACGGACTTTATTCCGAAGTTGTGTATTGATTGGATGACTGTGGAAGGTGCTGCAAGAGCTCTCCATGCTGCTCCGAAGTACTCCCAAATCTATTGCAATCAGTCGTATCATGCCTCGGAGTCAGTTATCAGAGATCTAGGTGACTGGAAGGGCCAGCCAGAATGTGCCCCTTGGGTCTGATTCTCTCCTGAAATTGATGCTTGTATGTTTAGACTCCACCATGTTTCACAAACACCTACACATACCCTGTAACCTTATTGCATTTGGCTGATGTAGAGTCAGTCGATCTGTATGTGTCTACCAAGCTACATTGGCAATTAACTACCAACTTGATTCTACATTATTGTTGAATCAATAAACTACAAAGAGCCATGATAGCCACAGTGATTGGATAAAGTTATACTCTTAAATTGAATTCCTATTCTAGAAGTAGGCTACCCAAGCTGGCAGGAAGATGTTGACAGCAATGTCAATGTTGAGCAAGATTTTACTATTCCCACCTGTTGGATTTACGATTATAATGATGACTGAATGGTCACCGAAGATGACTTTCAGAGCTCACTCCTGCGTCATGTAGCACTGATGAGTTTGTGCGACTGACCAATGAATACCAGCTGGGAGATTGAGTCTACATGACATATGAAAGCTCACAATAGAAAAGCTGTCAAGAGCACAATCCCACTTGAAGTTACTCAGTGTGACCCTCTTAGAGAAACTTGAATATTGGATGTTAAAACATAAGATATGACAACACTATGCAATTGACAGCAAAAACTCATACTGCCATTGGAAGCTGCCATCAATGCCAAGTGATTAGTAAAATCTCTAGTACCCACCCAGGTGCAAAACAATGACATAAAGAATGGAACACAAGCTGCAGGAATTGATAGTTGGTGAAATATGGGGTTGTAAGCTGGGATGTGGAAAATTGGATCACTTTTCTGCATCTCTCATTTATTGTCTATTTTCTTCTCAGTCTTTCTTGTTTGGATTTCAGCCTGGCATAAGTGGCATTGGCACTGGTTATGACCTCCTTCAACTAGAGGTGGAGATTCACTAGTTGTAGAAGCTTCCAAAAGGTTACCACAAGTTATACTAATAGGTAGTGGAACCAATTGGTTCATATAATTGTGTATTTAAAATGGACGATTCATTACTCCCTGTTATTCTGTTTCATTGCATTCTCTTTGGACATTTATTGCGGCTTAGTAGGTCTGCACCAAATGATACAGAGTATGTAATAGTGACACATGACCTGAGGCTGGATAAAGCCCAGTGCATATAGGCCAAAACTAACGAACTTAGAGTTGTACCAAAAACTATTCTCTTCAACTTACCTTGAAGAGTACATACGTTCATATTTGAAATCACATACCATAAATACCCATATGTTGGTATGGTTGGCCGTAGATGCCTTTACTCAATTGGTGGAAGTCAGTCACTTGTGTATCCCTGCCAGCAGGATCTATGTTTAGTTGTATAGTGTGTGGAACATTAAGTTTCACAACTGGACAATCCATGGAAATGCAAGGTTCAACTCATTTACCATTCAGAATACCTGAGTAATTGCTACAATAAGTCATGCAGTAGCATAGATGTTTCTACCACCGGTTCTGAGTATTATTACAAGACTGCTGAATTTGGTCAATCTTGAAATCTGCACTATATTTCTGTGTAATTAACATTCCCTATTACCATATACATATGGAATGTTTTTCACATTATATACAAAAACTTTGTTAGCAATTGTATGAAATTGCAAACTTAACAAGGAGTAAGTGACAAGAGCATTACTACTTATACCAGAGGTACACAAATGGAGAAATCATCAGTTCATTCCAGTTGATGAAGTATTTTATAAAATTGTTTATCTAGTTCTACTTAATGATACTCAGAAAGCTCATTGAGTAATATTGACAGATATAAATCTGTCATCCACCATAAACTTGAATAATCTACTAATATAGTTAGTTATTAGCATTTAGCTAACTGGGCAGGATAATCATTCCAATGTCTAAAAATTCCCATAACCAATATCTGATCCATAAGATTCAATCTGGTTACCCTCCATGCTCCCAATGTACTATACACACTGTCTGATTCCTTTCTATTACTTATTTAAAATTTTTATGGTGTGGCATCCGATTTACAACCACAACTACCAGTGCCTGATGGATCTGTTTCAATTCTAACTTTCACCCCATTGTCCCGAATATCATAATTTGTATTATTCTATCTTCAGCCACATTTTGCGCTTCTGTAGTTGCAGTCCACATAGCACACATATACCTCTTCAATTATAATTGCGGTAATCCTTCTCATCATTTTCAAATAGTAGTATCATTTTCTGGAATACAAGGAATAATAAAAAACACAGTATTGTTTTATAATACTGATAAGACAATGAATAGAATCCTTGCATTGTAGTAACCTCAAGTTTCGATTGTATTGTAGTATACATTGCACTTTGCCAGCATATGTTGATGTTTATCTTGTAGCGATATGACTTATCTATAGTGTAGACACCGGATAAAGGGTGGTGAGATTCACCAATGTACATTGGTTGTACGCTCAATTTGAAGGAATTATATACTGTACAGTGGATACTGCGTCAGCTGTCTGGCCTGTCAGTATGGGTGTTTAGAATCTTGAAGGTGAGATATGTACTTTCCATATGCTACAAGTGTACCAATTTGAAATCTGTTACATGACTAGTGATAGCAAGGGTCCGGGTAACCTGCCACCGGTCTGGGTTTGGACCGCAACAACCGATCGGTTCACTCCCAGACCCGTCCAAAAACCTGACCTGCAGTGACTTGGTGGGCCAAATCCAGACCTGTACCCATCAACTAGCAGGCTTTGCCAGGGTTGGCTTGACCCATCGGTTCCATTCTCCAGTTTTGCGCTCTGGGTTTCACAATTTCTCATCACATTCAGATATGCTGCTGCAAATTGCAAAATATTCACTTTGGTATGTCAATGTCTGTTTTGGATGCATTGGCCTCTTTAGTGATCAAAACAAACAGAGATTCACTCCCTTCCCCATCTTGACAATGGGTGTTGATTGAGTGTCGATGATTGTTGACCTTACATCATTGTTAATCACAGCGTGAAATGGCTACTATTGTTTATATACATTGTTTTCGCTGTTCTTCCATGCTAAAATGCTCATCAACACTTAGTGGTACCTTTGTAAAAGATATAGGTTGTTACTGTCCTGGAGGCTGTCGCGGGATTATCCGTTGCTCATCTGCCTGTATATGCTGCCAACTTCACGGTTATGGATGTTTTTGATCCACTGTCACTCACATTACCAAAGACACCAGACCAAAAGTTATTGACGCTCCATTGTCACTCATTTTCAGCATGGGGCAGGGTCGCTATCTCATTTGCCAAGAAATGCGGCCAATGATTCTGTTATGACTTTATGCAATGTGTTACCAATCACATTACCCAGGATGCATGACCAAAACTCATTGACGCTCCATTGATGCTGAATTTCAAGATGGGGCAGGAAGGGTATCGCTATCTCTTTTGCCAATAAAGGCAGCAAATAATTCCTTTATGACTGTATGCAACCTTTCAACCATCAGATTACACAGGATGTATGACCAAACATCGTTGACGCTCTGTTGACACTCATTTTCACGATGCAGTACGGAAAGTGTCGATATGATTTTGTCTATAAAGGCAACTTATACTTCGATTGTATATAACCATAACCAAATCAGACTTGAATTACCTGACTTACAAGACCAAAAATTGTTGACACTCTGTTGACATTCATTTGCCATGCGCTTATCTGCAATATACAATCACCTGTTTTGGCAGAGTATATCATTCACATTGTTTTGACAGCTTGTCTATCGTTTCAGTTGATATTCTCCCTAATCACTCCATTGTTCTTTAATAATACATACGCAGATATTCATTAAAATATACTTTACAGTGTCCGCTAATTGTAGATAATAATAATCCCACATATCCCATTCCTTTGTATCAATACTCGTCTTCACTGCCAGGTTTGCTCAATAGACTGCTCTGGTCTTCAAACTGAATGTTAGCTGCATTACCACACAGCAGATAGTATACTAACCAGTGGATGTTCCTTCATCAGTCAGCATATCTGGATTATATTCTTTATTGTACTGGCTATCCAGGGCATATGCATTATGATTGAGAAATTGGGCGATGGGAACAGAAGCGTGTGAATACACTCATCCGGTAGGCAAAGTGTTGATTTGTGACCTCTGAGCTCCCTTATTGTCACCGGGTGGCGCATGTGGCGTTCTGGACACAGTTGGCTGCAGTTCTGGTGTAGGCTATCATTGTTAGCCGCGAGGAGGTGCACCCATGCCTTTGCACCTCCAGCCTGTCCAGGGATTCTAGGTAGTGCCATGGTGGCAGCAAAGGTATCCGTTTATTTGGTTTTGACGAATCATAGCCGGGTGTCTTTATATCTCAGCCTTTACCTTTTATAGCCCTGGATACTCAACTGCCCGCTACTTCTGTTCCCGGACATATATGTGGAGTATCTGAAACAGGAATTGTATTTCCTCTATTGCGGTGCGTGAAAACCCTCCTTTGGCCATTTTGGCCAAATTCAATGCCAGATGCATGTCAGACTGTGCCAGCTGGACCTGACCTCCTTGTCTTGCCATACTTGCAAACATGTTGAAATCCTGCAAGAAACTAGTTCCTACATCTAACAATCAGATTTCGCTCCTACCTTAACCATATATTCTTCTGAAGCCTCCCGTAAGGTGATTACAGCCTGTTTCATCAACTCCCAGAGATGCTTATAACAAAATTTGTCCGCCAAAATCCCAGAGCTGACAACAACATGAAGATCGATTTTGCGAACTGTGCGGACAAATACCTTGGTCAACCATGGAGGTTTACCATAATTGGCAGCAATAAATTTGTCACGTAGCTCACTATGTATTCTCACTGTACATTTTACTGTTAGTTGACGGCTATTTACATCGATATGCATATACTTACATCCAACTGCATACTGCTGGTTAATCTTGCTGCTTCCGGTTTTAAGGACGATTTATCAATGTGCATCCTGAGTCATATTTTCTGTAGCTGTATTGGCAGCTGCATGGTAGACAAAGTGGTGTCTGCAATGTTACTGTGTACCTGTGGGTGCCGCATTGAATGAAGCGCCTGTCGATTGGCATTGTTCGGATCCACTTCCATCATGCTCAAGTGTTTCAGTATCGATGATGTTCTGATGTGGCATTGGAGAGGAAGATGAGACCAACAAGAAGTGGAAAGTCCTGAGAAATATATAGTTAGCTTTAAGTCAAAATGGAATAAGTAACAGCCAACTTGTATGTTCTACTCATGATGAATACTGGTGAGTATGACTGCAGGTTGCAGGGATTTTACACTGTCCCGCAATTTGCAGTAAGTCGGTCTGTTGTTGATTGTTTGTTTGCATCAATAACGAGACGTTTTCGACAGCTGAAAACTTCATATTGTCAGAGATTGACAGGTCATTCTTGGATGGAAAGAACGTCTGGTGATATTTGTCTCAAGAAATCCCACGAATCTTACATGAAAGTGAGGACACAAATCGTGTCATGTTTTACAATTTGCCTTACTATGCCAATTTTAGTGACAGTCAAAACGCAGACTTTCGTTTGTTCAAGTTGATTGTACATACCAACCTTGATATAAAAGACGCAGCTTGCCACCATTTCGTCCGTATCTTGCAACATCAAACATCTCACCCAACAATGTGGGCAACAGAATGTACAATGGTCAATGCTCCAAAAAAGATGTTTTCGCCAGTTCTGCTGGGCCAATAACGCAAATCAACAACCTGTTCCACATGATGACGACATTAATCAAATGATGGCAAGAGAGTCTTAGAAGCAGAAAGAGTCCGAACCCTTGGGGCATTATGCAGCTTGCAATACAGGAAGATGCTTGCGGCAGATGAAAGAAGAGAAACACATTTTCTACAACAAAAGAGGAAGAGAAATGGATCGAGGTTTGGGTTGAGAGAGCAACCGCTGTGACAAAGAAAGGGTATTGAATACACAGAGACAGCGATTAAACAGGAGCAGGAAAAAATAAACAATAATGAAAACTCGAGAGTGACAACCAGCTTGGCCGAAGTATTGTTTGAGCAAATGATGATTGCTATTGGAGGGGGTGTGAGCGATCTTCCAATTTCAGATGATAAGGAGGACGGGGATGGTGCGGATGATGAAGATACAGAGCTTGGCAAGCTGAGCAATGATGACGTTCCCGGCTGGGATGTGGGCATATTATCTGAAACAGTACAACAGTGCATGGAGTGAGTTCAGCAGATGCAGATGCAGCTTGACAAATTGACACAACTGGCATGTGGGAATGCGGGCAACTACTTCCATGAAACAGACCAGAAGTGCGGAACCACCGAATCGAAGGTCCCCCTAGTGATTCATCCGCCAACAACCAAAGTAGCAGCTGTTCCTGCTACAACAACATATGGAGAGCTAATGGAATCACTTGATATTGTCCGCAGAAAGTTGCACACTCAGGAAGGGACTTTTTGACCTGGAAGTAGTCATATGATGATAGGTTCAGGGAAGCCACATACAAACAAACCTATATTGTTTCATGCGCTCAACAAGAAGCTGTGTTCGTCACTGGGCAAAAAAAGGATACCTGTTGAACCCGTCAGTTTTTACCCCTGCATATTACCTCCTGAACTACTGAACAACTAGAAATCGTATTTGCATGAACAGTTCATGACGACTTGAGTGACACCAGAGTAATCAAAAAGAAAATTATGATTTTGGATGTGAAATCTAGTCAAACTGTTCTTCCTGTAAGAATTTTGCTACTTATCAGCTTCTTCTTGATTTCAGTGACCAAATTGTGACATATGATGGTTGGGCTGTGGATGTGCAAGGGTTGTATGTGCCATGCAAAAGTACAAGACTTCAAATCAGACTGTAGAATGACCAATGAAATCAATATCATCTAGCCAATTACAGTTAAGTGAGAAAGCAAAAAACGAAGGTGCTGACAGAATCTACAGACAAAATATATGCCAGTGATGTCATACATATTATATAAGGAGAGCTCAGTACTCAATACAAATCTATCCGGATGATGACCATCTGGCAGCATTCATCCCTGTATTGCACTCCATATCTCTCCGAACAGGCCTTGGTCACATGTTTGACATTGTGACAATTGCTGATGGTATGTCATGGAAACCAAGGAGAAGAAGCTGGATAACGAATGGTGAGGAAGTTGGGCTATATTAGTCAAAAACAAGTTGGGTGATCTACATGCCCTAAATGGGCGGCCGCAAGTGCATGAATGTGATAGGGTCACGTCATCCATCACTCAGAGAATGTGGATAGTGGTTGCTTAGAAATTGAGAGGCCACAAACCTCCTGGATGCAAATCATATTACTGAGAAACGGCATATTAGCTGACAATCATGACTATAAGAGTTCTCCCCTGCAATTACTGAGAGTATGATGCCTGTTTCTAAGTGTTTAATGTGAGCGTCAATACAGGGTCAATGATTTTTAGTCAAACACATTCGGCAATCAAAGGGTTGCACTGTGACATTCTTCCAAACAAAATGTATAGGCCAGCGTTATAGCTAAAAACACATGTGATATGCTTGTTGCCTCATCTTAAAAATGAACATCAACGGAGGGTCAATGATGTTGAGCCTCTCATCTCTGATAATCAAGGCTCTGTGTGACAACTTTGATCCATAATCGAACTATCAGCTGCCTGACCAGGCAAAAATGTGTTCAGCAATATCATAATGATAGTCTAACAATGAACGTCAATGGAGCGTCAGGGATTCTGGGCCTTGCAACTTGGAACATCAATGGGCTGTGTGACCGTATTAATCCATAATCGAACTATTGGCCGCCATTCTAGGCAACAATGCTTGCAACAACATCGTAACTATTTCCCATATCGAGTCTCAATAGAGCGTGAACTGCGTGTCAACAATTTTCAATCTTGAATTTTGGATAATCTAAGGGCTATGGAATGGTGTTAACTCACAATCAACCTATCGGCAGCCTATATTGGCATAAATGCTAGTGACAATATCCTGTCTGCCTCTTACAATTGAGCCCCCACAGAGTGTCAACAACATATATACGGGCTCAGTACACTGCACAGCAATGAACTGCATTCCGTTGTTTCTAAATTGAGTTGTACGCGGTCATTCTTGCACTATGTCCTTGTATACAACTTTACAAATATACATCCAATGTCTCACAGATCTTATTTTCTTTGTGTGTAGCTCTAAAGTCAATATTCAAGAACCGACATTTTGCTTTACTATAATGTATCTTTCGGCAGTCTCTAGTGTTGGATATTCCTGATTTCTGAGTTCTAATGCCATGTCAGGTTCAAAATCATTACTTTCCTCATTGCTAGAGGTTATCATCTCTTCCAAACATCAACGGGTCTTTATTTGTGATTTGAGCAACCTTAGTTTACAAATCATTTTCAAGGTTTGGTGGGCTTCAATACATGTAGGCTTGAAACATCTTATTGCTTGGAATAATTCTAGACCTGTGTCTTCATGGCGAATATATTTGCACTGTGAAATTGAGGAGACCAGCAGCCCTGGAATCAGATGTATTGTGTGTCATCAAGTTCTTTGACATCCACCAGAACATGGAACCAGTGCAATGGGGAAACACATGCTCGCAAAAGCTCACACCGCAACGTAAAGCGAATTGACACAGTTGGATGATACTGAATTGAATAGTTGGATTGTGGAAGAAACAGCTTTGGCCATCTTGAAGACGCCAGGAAGTTAAGGAATTACAATAGTTAGTTCACAGAGGAAGTTCCGATTTGACATACAGGTTAATCAATATTGACTGAAATGAGTGATAAAATGCTGAAAACTGGCAGCTAAGTACTTTGAATCTTCCGAATTTCACCATGACACATGGAATTGCTACCTCAAGTTGGGATTTGTTTCGGCTCATATACCATGGAATGCTACATCAAATCTTGGCCTATGATGGTCATGTATCGCATTACGAAGTGACCTAGTACTGCCATCTGCTATGACCATTAGGAACATTTAGTGGTGGGAATATGCACTGACCATGGATGCAATTAAAATGCAATTGCCAGTAGCAAACAAAGTTAGTTCAGCATTGAATGGATGGACATCAGCTAACAAAGTCACCATAAAGTTGGTCATTGTTTACTTTATGGTTCGAAATTGGGCATTGCGTAAAGTGCAACGTATTTTCTATGAGATAAATTTTCTATTCTTTTCTTGTTTTGAAAGCTAATTAACCATGATTGGTCAAGGGCCAACATAATGGAGCAAGGCCACCAATACATTTGAAGGATGCGCTTAATCAGTTTGACCATACCGATGGCCATTTGGTATGAATTACCCCTGAAAATGCTTCCTCAAGTTACTTGATGACTCATGAGCTGCAATCAACACTTGAGGCTTCCGCATTAGAGTTGTCTGCATTGACGAACCACATACCATTCATGGCGCACGTCATACAGCTGGCTTTAGCTGCATTCATGGGTAGTCTGGCTGTAAAAGGCCACACCAAGTCATGGGAAGCACATGAGCATGTTCTGCGGTTTGGCGAGAACGAAAGCATAGATGTTTGGAAGAGTCAAAGACTTCGACTGGAGGGGAATGTTCGAATCAACAAGGTGTCGGCCATGAGACCAGGTTAAGCAAAGATAATTGAGAAAGTACACATTTCAAAATATTTTGAATGTTCTGAAACTGACCTTCCTGTCGCAGTGAGTGCTTGCTGTAGTGCTTACACTGATACCTGTTTGTCGAAACCGGTTGATTAACTCTGAAAATGCCGAAGTCTGCATCGCCGTACAACCTAATACAGATGTTAAGATACATTGGAACTCGACACTGGAGTGGCTTGCTCAAGCCTACTGATTCTGATAATTCACCCCAGTGTGGCTCCAAACTCCATAATACAGCGATTACCCGCCACTTTTCACAACACAGGATGACTGGACCATTGTCATATATGTCATGGAAGTTTTGAGGCCATTCCAATATTGGACCCTGTCGATGTAGAAGAGGTATCCAGTTAAATTGCATCACGATATCACAGTCTACAATGTCATTTTCGATCATACAAATAGCGTCAAGGAAGCTTTAGCAAAGAAGATGACTTAAAGGAAGGAAGACTGGTACTTCGCCGGTAAGTTAGCTCGACACAAGCTGTCAAAGTATTATGCTGAAGTGACTGCAATGACTGGTACGCTTTTCATTTATGCACATATCCTCAATCATTCCAGAAGTTGTAATAGTTTAGTAAGTGGGACAAGGGAATGGATATTAATCCTGAGGACGAGACATTCTATGTTCCTCACTACCAACAGGCCTTCCTGAGGAATGTGGAGAATCCATACTTTACCAACCATCGATGTCTGCTGGTTGATAAACCTGAAATAGTACCTAGCAACAATCTGGTCCTCTCCACCATGGCTTCAGAGTCCAGTCAATCATCCTTTGATCTAAATGCTTTGTCCAGCGATGATGAAGAAAACTTCATACCTAACAATGTGGCTGAAACGACACCTGGGTGATGTGATCGCGCAGTACGCTTATAGTCCAACTCCTGGCTCTACTTTAATTTATGGCCTCAAGCACCAACGAACTGGGGTCAAATTAGCCGAAATCTCAATGATTACCACTCCGACCAAAAGGAGAATAGCCATACATTTTGGATTCTGGACTTAACCTCATTGTGGCACCAACAGGAGGAAACACACTCAAAGTACACTGATCGCTCCAATGTGGCACACGACATATTCTCTGTCATACTACATGGTGTCTGTGTGCAGGCCTGGTTTTCCCTTGGGCGAGATGTTATCGGCTGGAGGTAGTTATAAACCACAGGCAAGACCTTTGGCAAAAAAGTTGTGCTAACACAGTATCCTCAAGCCAATAACGGGATCTTGGTCAGTGATGACACAGCATTCGATACTACAAACACAGAAAACGACTCGGAAATAAACAAAAAGGCGGAGGAACGACAATTGCATAGAATGTCCGAGGTCCAGACCATTGTGACGATGTGGCAGGGCAGCCAAAACCTACGCGCTACACAGAAGGAATGTCATGCTTCAATCGAGCTGATTACAGCTGTAGGTTACATTTTTGACACAGAAGAGATCTTCAAAGCATTCTGGTCTCTTCTTCAACCTGACGGTGCGGCTGCATGCAAATTGTCAGAATGATTACCTTTGCCACCAGCTGTATCTGCTAATGACCTTTCTGGAGGACAAACTCAAATAAACAATGTCCGCTAAATCAGAAGAATCAACTGTTATCCAGTCAACAGTGATGAGGATTGCGCACCTGAATGCATTTTGGACACTGAAGATTGGCTTAACTGAAACTGCCACTTGGATAATTCAAATGTCAGCGAAGACGATCTTGCGGCAGACATTGAATCTGACATTGTGCAAGATGATGTCATTGAGGAACCAGAATGCCTACAGAAGTGGGATATGAGCGCCACACCAAATGTGCCCGGAATGATTTGGCCAATACAGATGTCAAACAGGTAGGCCAAAAAGGTTTTGGTGACGGTCCATGCAATGGAAACGAGGAGGAATAAGGGAATCAAGACAATGCAGGACAGAATGTGTTAATGTTTCACCATCATCTTTATCTAGCTTGACTGAGAGTATCAGTTAGAGGAATATTATGAGTCAATGGTGAGCAGTAGCTTGTGAATATCGATTGAGAAACAGATGTATAGCAGGCGCAATTTAACTTTTGCCAATATATATAAATTTTTGTAGTATGACAGCGAACAGTGCTAGAAAATTACTGAGCTCGGCTTTGCCACAGTGTCGAGTCCCAATCTGGCAGAATCTCAACCAATGAGTTCCAATCATGATTACAACAATTATCAATGGCAGCTGATGGTGAATGGGCAATACATTGCAATGCGTGTCAACGGAGTGTCAACGATGTGGGGTCTTGTAAGTACTGTAATTGAATTGTCAGTTGGTTGATAATTGCCGTAACTGACGTATTGGCAGCTGTTATCGGCAAAACAGTCAGCAATACAGTCGCTGCCCCATTCTAAGAATGAGTGACAATGGATCAGCAACAATTCTTAGCTTAACATCTTGGGAAATATATATTCCGATTGGTTACAGATATCCATTCATGAGATATTGGCAGCCTTTAGGTGCAAGAACAACTGCGACACTCTCCCAACCGCATCCTGAAAATCAGCGACAACAGAGCATCAACAGTTTTATTTCCTGCATATTTGGTATTGAAGGTATCACGTGGATGTTCGTGCACATATCAGAATCATTCACTGCGTTGAGAGGCAAAAATACAATATATCAATGGAAAAACATGGATTCCAAATTGATCAATATCACAAACTGCAAAACATGCAAAAACATGCTATTGGTTGTTGAAAACACGATTTTGATAAGATACTATCAACAAACTGCAAAAACAAGAGCCTTATGTGAATCAGTAGATGGACCTGCTGGGCAACCTGCTGACAACCCTCCCAATTCAGACAGGCTGGGAGTTTACCATCAAATCGTACCTGAGGTGATGGGTTGGGATTATTGACAACCTGGACTACCAATTTAGTACCGGTTGGGTCTGGACACGTATCCGGACCCAAAGTGAATGTCCGAAACTGTTGCTAATTGTATACATGAGTCGTCATTTCATTATAAATATAGAATGGCTCTGCCATTTCAGGTATTGTAACCACAAAAATCAGTTCCAGAGTCAATTTAATTACAGAAGGCTATTCCTGCAAAGCTTTGTTTGTGGCTAAATTATAAGCTGGTACTGCATTTATTCTCTCCGATGTTCACCAATCTGGTTCTTGGCTGAACATCTCAGAGTAGTCATTTTCAGCCATAGTTACCCATTTATCAATAATATTCTCCAACAGTATTTGCAGCACCAACTCCTTAAAACTCTATTAAGTCAACATTTTAGAAATTATCACTACTGTAAAATCCATTGACAGTGTCTTGCTGAAAACCAATTTATCTGAAACCAGTATTCCTTACCTGTCCCAATTGGAACCCCATCATCTCATAAACAATAGCATGTTCCAAATTAGATGTTCAAGAACCTCTACAACAGGCAGATCTGGAATCACATTGTCATACTATAGAACATTGTAGTTGTTCAATTGGTGTATTTGATGTGTATAAAGTAGCATGACCCCCCTTCTAGATATTCATATTGACTTGTATTGTTTATAGTGTTGAATCTATAGCCCAAATTGGAATTGTGGTGTCTGAATTGAAAATCATAACACTAACAGTGAGTTGCTCCTAATAAGCCTAGGTACTAAGCTCCGGATGCTGGTGATTAGAACTGTTCCCTTTCGGTCATTTCAAGTTCAATATTCCTCACAGGCTTACCCTTTAGTATTCTCGACATTCAGTATATTGTTAGACATGTCACTTACATGGAATGAACCAGATCTGTTTCTGTGGAAGATAATCAATTGTATTTCTTCAAGCAGAACTTACATTAATACTGCTACCATGCTCTTGCAAACCTTCCTGCTTCCCCCCTTCAATATTATCCGAAGATCTTCTCAAAGTCAATTTAGAGTCATGGGAGGATTATTCAATATGGTATTATGGAGACTAGTGGCAGTTGCCTGAGTCCATTGATTTATGCATATTTTACTATCCTTCAATATATTCATTCTCATTTCTGCAAAAAACTTTGCTTAACAGAGTAACTATTACAACTGGTTAATATTAAAAAGGTAATATGCATAGAAAATCTGGCCATATATGGGATCAACTTACCATTGCAATGGGTGCAGATAAGTTTAGACACACTTAGTTTAATTCGTATTGTTCCAAGATATAGTTATATAATACAGTCGACCACATCAGGGAAATGAATATTTGCCTCTGGGAGGTTCTGGGAGGGTTTGGGAGTTGTCAGACCAGTGTCCCAGGGTGCTCATATTGCAGTGTCCACTGGATCGATGCAGTGGCCATTTGGTACACCTGGAAGCACTGGTGAAACATCTGAGAGAACATAGGTAGTTAGGTAACAATGAGCAAAGCACGCGAGTATGCCAGCGAAAGTCTGCACTGTGTGCAGGAAATGCCTGGAAATGCCGGCAACAAGCCAATGTGCACCTGGGAATTTACGTGGCTAGTCTGAGAGCAGGTCAAATCACTGTAGAGCAGTCTGGGCAAGAGCATATCTACTATGGAAATGCTGCTGGTGCACCTAGAAATTGTAGTTACTACTTATCATTCAACAATTTCTCAAATTGATGTATTTAGTTTGGATTCTCAACAATGCATCTGAGTATCAATATTGCTATCCATTTACACACAGAATGTCTCGACTGGCCACAGCCAATGCTTGAGACCAGTTCTAGGTGAACCTGAAAATGGGAATCGCATGAGATTGGAGATGCACTATGAGGCCATCATTCTGGCAACAGGGAGGAGGCAATAATGCAAGAATGGATATGCACCAGGATGTCATGATTATGCAAACATGAAGGCTGAAATTGTGCAACTTTGGAGGTACACTGGGAGGCCATGACCCTGTGAAGTGAAAGATGCTCCCGGATGCCATGATCGAGCGGGATTGGAAATGCATCTGGAGGCCATACACATGTGAGATTGGAGTTGTACTTGGAGGTGATCAATTTGGCAGTGGTAGATGGAAGGCTCACCAGGTGTACTGATTCTATTAAGCAGTTAGTTAACTCATAACTGTGGGAATCTGATGAATTGATGTTTCCTATCAAGCTCTCATGGAGAGCTGGGTGGTGGCTGTCGATCTTGGAGAGAGGTACACCAGAAACGGAAGCTACATTTAGGTGTCAACTCATACTCATGAGAATCAAGAGAAGCAAGTCTATCATAGCTGCTTTCAGTACTTGGTGTATGTAGTGTTAGCAACGGTTACAAATTCCCGGCGCATTTCCGGGTCCGGTTCCACCTGAACCCAGACCGTGGCAACGGGTTTTTCCACATGAAAAACCCAGACCGTTGGAATTGGGCCGGTTTTACCAGCAAAACGCGGCATTTCAACCCCACAATTCGAGCTCCAATTAAGTATTTGAGTTCTGATCGTATCATGGCATGATCAATATGTAGATTGTGTCGTTTTAGCCCCTCTTTCACCTCCAGCTTTCAGATTTGCGATCTGACCAATATTTGTGAGTCGCTATTGAAAACCCGCAAATTTCGCTTAAAATTTGGTGTTATTCCCTAGCGATTCCACAAATATAGGTCGGATCACAAATCTGAAAGCGGGACGTGAAAGAGGGGCCAAAACTGCACAATTTACGTATTCATCATGTCATGATACGATCAGAACTCAAATACTTAATTGGAGCTAAAGTTACACCACAGTTGCACAAACCATAAAATGGAACCGCGGTCCGGGTCTAACCCGGCCAATAACCCGCGGGTTTATGTCCGGTCTGGGTAACAAACCTGCCGAGACAAAGTGGGTTGGGTTTTTGGCCAGGTCTGGAACCGAACTGAACTGAACGGCTGGCCAAAAACCGGACCACTGGCAGGTTACCCGGACCCGTTGCTAACACTAGGCGTATGCTCCAGTAGATGTATGCTGCACTCCAAATGAACCCATAATCATAGCATAAAGAGATAGAGAGGGCAGACTTGACTTTGTGTCCTGCAATGATGGTGAAGTAGTGGACAAGAATGAGAAATATGGAATGAAGATGGGAACAATAGGAAGGACATGGGCAGACATGAGGAATGAAGGGTACGACTTGATGTATTGGGGTTTGAGAACTCGTATAGGTGTTTGTACCCGCTGGATTGGGACACATTCTTGCCTCATCAGGGATAGTGTATGTACTCACACACAACATTCCCCTGCACACCAATTTGACATCACGATTTACCCCATCTACTCTCTTCTCTCTTTGTTTCGTCCTCAACTCTACCATCTCCTAAGAACATGAATTTCAGTCATCCCTTCCAATTACTTCATGCCATGATTATGAGTTAACACCAAGTGTAGCATATCCCAAGCACTGCATACACCAAGTACGGCATCCACTGAGTGCTGCATACACTGAATACTGCATGCACTGAGTGCTGCATACACCAAACACTGCATACACCAATTACAGCAAACACTGAGTACTGCATGCACTGGGGACTGCATAATGCGACGAACACATGCACCCAGTAATGCATATGCTGCATACTGCGTACTCCGAGTACTCCATACTATCAATACTGCATCATCCAATGATTGACTTTCTCCCCCTCCCAGTCAGCCTCTCATCTCTCATCTCTCATCTCTCATCTCTCTTTTCTCATCTCTCATCTCTCATCTCTCATCTCTCATCTCTCATCTCTCATCTGTCATCTCTCATCTGTTATCTCTCATCTGTCATCTCTCATCGCTCATCTCTCGGCAGACCTTGCTATACTCAACTTTCAATTTCCCCACAATTACAAGTAAATCAATGTATACAGTCTCAACTCCCATCATGCCTCCCTCCCAATCAACTGCTTCCAGATGGACCACCTCTGAGAACTCCTCCAAATCTCAATCTATCATGGACTTGAAGTGTATCTCCAAAACTGTTCAATCACATCCTACAAGTTCGCTCAATCACAAAATCCAAGTGAATCTCCAAACTCTCCCAAACATTATCTCCAAATGCATCTCTTATTCATCATCATAATAGCTACCAGGTGTGTCACTGAGTTCTGTCGATCTGTGGCTCATAGTACATCTCCAATCTCGCTCCAATCCTGCGTGGTCAAAGGATAGTGCTAGACATCTGGAGTGGCACATTAGTTCATTACATGCTGTCCGAGTATGTTATATCTGGCCGTCGAGGAGTCTCTGGGTTCCAGTTAGAGTCTCATTTTCGCATTCGATCCCAAAAATCTTGTAAGGACTTCAAGGAACATTTCAACCTGTAAATACTCGGCCAAGGCTCCCTTGGTGATCATAATGTGGCTGATGTTGTCGTAGGCGAGGTTAATGGTATTCAAGCAGATGTTCCCACATTCCAGCTGGTTGTTGCGTAGTCAGTCCAAGTACGATCGCGTGTTCATATAGACGCGGCAATCTGCATGGCAGAAGGTGGCCAACAGTTCCCCGTTCAACTGCTACGACTCTTACCTTAGATATCCGTCGATTAATTTGCTAGTATCCGTGATTGTTTCCAAGCGGCAGTATGGGAACGTTGCAATAACACCTTTGGTGATCAGCTCAGTCCTGGTGCAAGACGAGAGGCTTTTGTACCTATTGATGACTTTGATAATGTCCGCACCTCCGAATCGTGAGGCACCCATGGTGCCAGGGACTGGCATTTGCTTCATTTCGTTGGCGATGGCGAGGGTGAACGACTCGATCAATGACACTTGATGGTGTACATGATTGCACAAGGTCTTGGCATAAGGTCCAGCACTGGATGAAGAAGTATTGCCAGTAGAACTGGCAGCGGAAGTAGATCGAGAGTGTGCAGGTGACATCTTTGTACTGTTTGTCACAGTTTGGACCTGGGATGGTGGATTAGGTGGTGAATTGGCAGTAATTGGTAATCTAAGGTCAATTGCAAGTTTGTGAGTTGTTGGAAGGGCGGTTAGGTTAATTGGCACTCTTTTTGAGGTGAGATCTTTGTTTTGTTCTTTGCTTATTCCAGCATCACCCCCTCTCGCAGTCTTCCCTCTGAGCTTTCTGCCAAGTCATTCATCGTGTGCTATTCCCTGTGACTTCCCCTTATGACCAGTAGTATCCGCATTAGCTCTTTTCATAATCGTAACAACATCAATATTTTGTTCTCTAGCAACTCCTTTGGATCAATGTCTTGCTTATTACGGGGTTAGTGTATGTTTATCGCTTGTGTTGCCATCTCCTGGTATAAGGTTGGTGCCTGCCATCCAGGAGTTAAGTCAGTATCCGTAATCCCTGTATATGGTTGGTGCCTGTTGTCCCATCATGAGGTCGGTGCATGTCATCCCACTCTAAGATCAGTCCCTTGCATCCCAGGTGCAAGGTCAGTGCCTTTTGTCCCTGTATGAGGTCTGGGTCTTTTGTCCTGCTGTGAGGTTGGTGCCTGTCATCCTGGAATGAGGTCAGCGCATTTTGACCAGTGTTAGATAAGCACCATTTCATAGTACTTTGTCCCAGTATTAGGTTGGCGTCTTTCATCTGGTGTAAGTTCTGGGGAATTTCCTTGGTGTTTCTGCCAGTACTCAGTCGGTGCCATTTGGTTGATGTTACTTCAGCCCCAATTTCTAGGTTGTTGTTCCGGTATTTGGTTTGTGCCTTTCGTACAGCGTTAATTCAATGCATTTTCCTTGGTGTGGGTCACAGTATTAGGTTGGTGCTAGTGTAGTCAGTGGCGTCAATGTCCCCGGCCTGCTGTATCCGGCGTTCACATACTACAGTATTGGCACATCCCTTAGGAATCTCGTTAAATCCTTTCGCATGGTGTTCCATTCGCAGGGTAGGTATCACTCATTAGGTGCTTCTCTCAATATTTATCCATATTATCAATTCAGGGTCTTTTGCTCCAATTTGTACTCACCTTTCTGAACCAGAATCCACGTTGGGGCTCTATTTGTGGTGAAATGGCAGACCATGATGGCAGTGAGCCCACCTTCGACACCCCGCCACACATCACGTGGCTTTCTAATTGGAATTCTTCAGAAAGCGCTGTTTTCACTCGAGTAGCATTGAAACATAGTGCGAAGGTATAATACTACCCGGTGGTGAAGATCAACACAATTGCGTGGATCGACACGGAGTCTTGGAAAGGGGAAAGGAGATCAAAGTAGGGAAAGAAACAGTGTGCAATTTGTTGTATGATAACATAATATGAGATTAGATACAAGATGCGATAGAAGCTACCTACCCCAGGGTCTCCCGACTATATTCTCTCTATCAATCTGTCGATCCATGCAACTGCTGTATCTCCCGTAACCAACTGTCGCGCAGTCTGTTTCCATCATCCCTGTATCGCTGTACACCCACCAGCGCTCAGTCCTCTGCCAAGGTGAGTGGCGATGGTGGTGAAAATGGTCCTTCCCGCCACATCAACCGTTGCTCCATTAGTTCAATTGCTTATAGTTACCCCTTTGCCCAATTTATCTTCAACTGCATGAATACTTTAAGTATCAGCCTAATCATTGAGAGCAGTAGGAGAAAAGTAATACTGATACACTATATAGTAAAGTGCTTTGCTCCATCTGCAACTGGTTCTGGAATTATCCTCTCTGCAATGTCCAGCAGCCTTTGGACGTATGATAATTTGCATTTCATGCTGCCGGTGGGATCAGTAAACGATGTATTGAAGTGGCTTCTGGAATTCCTGAAAGCAACAAATGTCAACACTCCATTAACATTGGATTCATATCACTTTGATAGTATCCATGACGATATCACAGCATTAGACCAGTGAAGTCATCAACAAGTGGTACATGGTAGGCAAATGGGATGTAGGGAATATTGAGCATGCTGGCAGTGAATTGTACTTCATTTCTTATTTACTCAAAGAACAATAGGAAGAGTGTGGGAAATACAGTATCTTTGGAAAAACAAATTGAAGCACTACAGCAATTGTCAAAATTCTCACTGCTTGCAAAGCAACAAAATCAATCTGATCATTGCCCCAAACTACATTCCAATACTGTCGGGAGATTATACCTATCAGGGTGTTACTCGTCAAGATAATGTATTAAACTCTGCATATACTAAAGTACTTGAACAGTTGGCAACAGAATTACACCAGCTATACAAATGAACACTTCTGAACAGTGGCTTCAACTAAAGCTGTTGTATACCAAGTTGAAAGAAATATATTAAAAAAACACATCCAATTATTGTTAGCAACGACTCCGGGTAACCCGTGGGCGGTCGAGGTTTAGACCTCAACAATGGATCGGTTTGGTTCCAGACCAGTCCAAAATCCTGACCCGCCGACTCTTCACCGGCCAAGCCCGGACCCATCCCCATCAACCAACGGCGTTCCCTGTGTTTGGTTAGACCTATCGGTTCCAATCTGTGGTCCTGCTTTTCGGGTTTCACATTTATGGTCACATTCAGCCATCGTACTGACCAATGTAAAATATTGACATTGGTACGTCAAGGTTTATATTCGACATATTGGCAACCCTAATGAGCAAAACAAACACACTCACACACCCTACCATATTTTCAAAATGAGTGTCAATGGAGCGTCAATGATTATTAGTCTGGCATCTTTGGTAATATTAATGGAGCTTGATCTCAAGCATCCAACAAGAAGGATATGGCAGCCTTTATAGGCAGATATGTATGGGATATTCCCCCCACATTCTCCAGGACAGTAACAACTTATTTCATTAACAGAGCTACAACTAAGTATTCTTGAGCCTTTTAGTGTATAAAAACAGTCCAAATGATGTATATGGACCATAATGGCCACATCGCACTTTGATTAACCATGATGGAAGGCCAACAATCGTTGACACTCCGTGGACGCTTATTTTCAAGATGGGGCATCGAGCTTTTCACTTTCTCTTTTGCCTATCAAAGCAGCCAATACTCTGTTTATGGCTATTTGCAACCTGTCACCCCCCAGATAACCCAAAGTACAGGACCAACAATCATTGACGCTCTGTTGACCCTCATTTTCATGATGACGCAGGGAGGGTATCACAATTTGTTTTGCCCATAAAGGCAGCCAAAAATTCCTTTATGACTGTCTGCAAGCTATCGGCACTGTGATTACCCAGGACGCATGAAACAATTATCGTTAATTCTCCTTTGACGCTCATTTTCAAGTTGGGGCAGGGATGGTGTTGAAATGTGTCCTCCCTAGGAAGGTGGCCAAAAATTCCTTTATGACTGACTGCAACCTATTAGTGGTGTGAGTGCCTACAACACATGACCAAACATCATTGACGCTTCGTTGACACTCAGTCTCAAGTTGAGGTAGGGAGGGTGTCGTGATAATTTTTACCTATAAAGGCAGCCAATACCTACATTACGTTTAACCATGACTGAAGCAATTTTGAATTACCAGACTTATGTGTCCTAAAATTGTTGACACTCCATTGATGCTCATTTTGCCACAGGTTCATCCACAATATGCAATCATTTTATTTGGTGTAGTCCATTATTCACATTGTTTTGGCAGCCTTTCTAGCGTTTTCATTTACTTTCTTCTTGATCACTACTTTGTTCTTTAATAACAAAAAAATATATTAAAATAATCTCCAACATCCCGTACCTTTCGATCAATGCTCTTTATCACTGGCAGGTCGACTTAATAGGCTGCTCCGGTCTTCAAAAAGAATGTTAGCTGAATTACCACACAACAGATAGTGTACTAACCAGTGGATGTTCCTTCATCAGTCGGCATATCTGGATCAAAATCTGTATCATGCTTGCTCTCCTGGGCTGATGTATCCAGATTGAAAAATTCCGCATAGGGAAGAGATGTATGTGAATATGCATATCTGGCCGGCAAAATGATGATTTGGGAACATTGTGCACCGAAATTGTTAACAGTTGGGGCGGGTGGAGTGCCGGGCAGAGGTGGCGTCAGCTCTTGAGTCGACTGTCTGCGTCGGTGCAGTGGAGGTGCACCTGTGCCTTTGCATCTCCATCATGTCTGCAGATTCATTGCTGAGCCATGTTGGTAGGTAAAGCATTCGGACATGTGGTATTGACGATGCAAAGCCGGGTCTCTTTCTATCGCAGCATTCACCTGGTTATGCCCAGGAAACACAACACCCCGCTTCTTTCCATCTCCAACTTTGGTGCAAGGTTATTTGATCAGATTTTTCGTTTCCTCCATTGCGGTGCACGAGAACCGTTCTTTGGCCATTCTGGCCATATTCAAGGCCAGGCGCCTCTCAGACTGTTCCAGCTTTACCCGACCTCCTTGCGTTGCCATAGTAGCAGACATGTTGAAAACCTACAACACATTACTTGCTGCTTCTAACAATGAGATTCAGCTATTACCTCCACCATATACACATCTGTAGCCTCCTCGGAGGTGAGTAAGGCCTGATTCGTCCACTCCTGGGGATTCTTATCAGGAAATTCATCCATGAAAATCCCAGGGTTGACGACATCATGAGGTTGAATTTTGCATACTGTGCGGACAAACTCCTTTGACGACCATGGAGGTTCCCTGTTGCCGACACCGATGAATTGGTCACGTAGCTCTCTATGGACACCCGCTGTACGTTATACAATTAATTAATGACCGTTTACCTTGATATCGATACACTCCCATACAACTGCATAGTCCTTCTTATACTTGCTGCTTCCATTCTTACGGACTATTTTTAGAGGTGCATCCTGGGTCATATATTTGGCGGCTGCATCGGGAGTGTTGCAGTGGACTAACTGGTGTCTGCGTTCTGGCAGTGTGCCAATGATTGCCATATTGGATGTACTGCCAGCCATTCGGCTGGATCATGATCCGCAACCACCTGGCTGAGGTGGTTCTGTATCCATGATTTGCTGGTGTGGAAGAGGAGAGGATGATGATAACGAAAAGAAGTGGAAAGCCCTGAGGAGTATATAGTGATCTTCATTACTGAATGGAATAAATAGCAGCCAACATGATCGTTATACTCAAGATCAATCCTGCTGTGTATGGCTGCAAGTTCCAGCGGTATCCCACCGCCCCATGATTTGCAATTAGTCAGTCCGATGTTCTGAGTTTGTTAACTGAGATAAACTGCAGTGTACAACAGCTGAAATCGTATGATTGTCAGATATTTATATGGCATTGTTCGAGGGAAAGGATGTCTGATGATGTTTGTCTCAAATAATTCCCAGGATATTACAAGAAACTGATGCTAACAATCATGTTACGTTGTACAGTTAGCTTAACTATTCCTGTTTCATTGACTGTCATAAGTGAGATGTTGCGTTGTTCAACATGAGTAAACATAACAACCTTGACATAAAAAATGCAGCTTGCCTCCATATTGTCCATAATTTGCAACATCCAACATCTCGCCCGACAACAAAGTCAACGCAAACTACAATGGTCAATGCTCCGAAGAAGAACTTTTTGCCACTTCTGGCAGAAAAATATGGCAAATCAACAAAGCGGACCACCCAACAACGTCATCAAACGAATGAAGGCAAGGGAGGAGTTGAAGTAGAAAGAGTATGAGCCGTTTGGGCATTGCGAAACGTGCGATACTAAAAGAAGCTTGCGGCCATGAAATGACGAGAAACGCACTTCTTAAGGAATGAAGTAAAAGAGCAATGGATTGAGAATTATGTTGAGAGAGAAATCGCTGGGGCATGAAAGCGAGTTGAAGACGCGGAGGCAGCGATCAGGGAGGAGCGGAAAGATACTGAAGCAGTTGAAAACGAGGGATTAACGACCACAGAGCCCGAAACAACATTTCATGAGAGATAGTTGCTATCCAAGACAGTCAGCGCGACATCGCAAGTTCCAATGATGTGGAGAATGGCGACCATGAGCATGATGAAGAGACACAGCTTGGCCAGCTGAGCGAAGACGACGAACCTTACTACATGATGGGAACAATCACAAAAACGGTGCAGCAGCGTATGGAGAGGTTTTGGGAGAAGCAGATAAATCTTGACAAATTTACACGACATGGATGCGAGGATGCACACAACTACTTCCGTGAAAGAGACAAGAAGTACAGCACATCCGAATTGAGGGTTACGGCAGTTGTTCACCTGCAAACGGATGATGATGCAGCCTCACCTGCACCAACACCATTTGCAGAGCTTATGGAGTGTCGGAACATTGTCCCCGTAATATCGCAAATGCTGCACGGGACTTCTCGACCAGGAAGAGGTCACATCAGGCAATATTCTTGCAAGCCGCAGTCGAACTTGAGTATAATGGGTGTTGCGGCCACGGTAGAGTACTGTTGGCAACGGTTCGGGACCTTCATTTTGGGTCCGGGTCCAAATCCAAAACGAACTATTGCCAACTTGGCAGTCCTGGTTGACTATAAACCCGAAATGTCAACTCGGGTATGGTTTGATGATAAACTCCCACTACGTCTGAAATGGGTGGGTTGTCAGTGGGTCGCCCAGCGGGTCCATCTATAGATCCATCTAAGGCTCTTGTTTTTGGTGTTTGTTAATAGTATCTTATCAGAATCGCGTTTTCAGCAATCAAAAATATGTTTTTGAATGCTTTGCAGCTTGCAAAATCGATTAATTAGGAATCAGTGTTTTACCTTTGATATATTGTATTGTTGCCTATAAGGGCAGTGAATAATTCTGTTATGAATGTGAAGATCTACGCGATCCCTTGGTTACCAAATATGCAACAACTAACACTGTGGATGCTCAGTTGACACTCATTTTCAGGATGCAGCAGGGACCTTGTCGCTGTTGTTTTTGCCAGTAAAGGCTGCCAATATTTGATATATGAATGTCTGCAACCAATCGGAACATAAATTACCCAAGATGCAAAGCTAAAAATCGTTGACACTTCATTGATGCTCATTCGCAGTATGCGGCAGGGAGCATGTCGCTGTAGTTCTTCCCAGTAAAGGCTGCAAATATCAGATAAATGGATGTCTACAACCAATTCAAACATATATCACCCAAGATGTGAAGCCAAAAATCATTGACACTCCGTTGACGCTCATTCTCAGGATGCGGCAGGGAGCATGTCACTGTAGTTCTTCCCAGTAAAGGCTGCCAATGTCTGATAACTGGATGACTGAAACCAATCAGAACATAAATCATCCAAGATGCGAAGCTAAAAATCGTTGACGCTCCATTGACGCTCATTTTCAGAATGCAGTGGTGGTTGGGTTGCTGTCTCTTTTGCCTGTAAAAGGTGCCAATATATCGGTTATGTATAACAGAGACCAAATCACTGTGCAATTACCGTACTTAAACCACAAATTGTTGACGCTCCATTGACACTTATTTTGATGTATTGTCCAATTAACATTTGCTGCCATCGATAATAGTTTTCAACATGATTTGAACTTATTGGTAATCTGTTTGACAGATTGAGACTTGACCCTGTGGCAAAGCCGAGCGCAGTAACATTCTTGCACTGTTCACTCACACACAACTAAAATTTATGTATCTTGCCAAAAGCTTCATGGCTCCTACTATACATCTGTTTATCAACCGATATTCACAAGCTACTGCTCACTATTCACCAATAATCTATCTCTAACTCAAATTCTCAGTCAAGATACATAAAGAAGCTGGTGAAATATTGACTCATTCTGTCCTAAGTTTTCTTCACTCCCTTATTCCTTTTCGTTTCAATTGCATTGACCATCACCAACACCTTGTCAGCCTCTCCTTTTGACTTCCGCATAGGCTGAATCAATACAGCAACAATTGGCGTGGCGCTCACATCCCACTGCTGCTGGCATTCTGGATCCTTGATGCTAATATCTTGTTCTATATCAGATTCAACATCCACCGCGCAATCATCTTTGCTGTCATTTGGATTATCTCAGTCCCCATTCCAGTTAAGCCTATCTTCAGTGTCCGAATCGCGTTGAGGGGCGCTATAATCATCACTTTCGACTTGAGGACCGATGATTTTTCGGATTCAGCGGCCTTTAATATTTGAGTTCGTCCTCCAGGGAGGTCCTTTGCAGACAAAGTTGGTGGCAAAGGAGATGTTTCTGATAATTTAAATGCAGCCACACCATTATGTTGAAAGACTGACCAGGATGCTTTGACAATCTCCTCCGTGTCTGAAATGTATCCCACGGCAGACATCCGCTTGTTTCGAGCTGAGGATTCCTTCTACGTAGTATGGTGGTTTTGGCTTCCCTGCCACATCTCCAAAAAGTCATGAACCTTGGCCATTCTTTGCAATGTCCTTTCCTCCGCCTCTTTCTTCATTTCCGAGTTGTTTTCAGTGTTCATTGTATTCAATTCTGGGTCAGCACCTGCCAAATTCCCATTGTTAGCTCCAGCAATCTGCCTTACAACGAATCTTTTGCCAAGGGTCTCGCCTGTGGTTTTTGACTGCCTCCAGCCGTTTACATCTCGGCTAAGGTAAAAACTGGCCTCCATTCCGATACCACGTCGTATGATAGAGAATATGTCCTGTGCCACATTGCAGTGATCGGCATACTGTGACTGTGTTTCCTCCTGTTGACACCACCAGTCGGTAATGTCCGGTATCCAAAATGTACTGCTAATCTCCATTGGGTCGTCGTGGGAATCATTGAGATTTGAAATGATTTGCCCCCAGTTCATTGAAGCTTCAGGCAGCGAATTCAAATAGCGCCTGGCGGCAGTCAATAAGCGTGCTGTGCAATCACTTCATCCACGTGTCGTCTCAGCCACATTGTTAGGAATTAAGTATTCTTTACTATCACTGGACAAATCATTTGGATCAAAGGATGATAGACAGGTTCCTGAGGCGGTGGCAGAGGGAATGAGCTTACTGCTCAGTAAGCTTTCGAGTTTATTGACCGGCACACCATGATGTTTGGCACAGTATTCATTCTCCAAATACTTCAGAAAGGCCTCTTGCTATTGGGTAGTATAGAATGTCTCGTGTTCAGGATTAATATCCATGCCCTTGTTGCACTTTCTACACAATCGCAATTTGCAGAAAGGATCAAGGATACGTGCTGAAATGAAAAGCATGCCAATTGTTGGAGTAACTTCAGCGTAGTATTTGGACAGCTTCTATCGAGCTAAGTTCACAGTGAAGAACAAGTCCTCCTTCCATTGAGTCTTCTGCTTAGTACAAGCTTACATCACGCCATCCATATGATCGAACATGTCAATGTACACTGTGATAACGTGATGCAATGTGACTGTTTGCCTCTGCGACATCCACAGGGTTGAATATCAAAATAACCTCAATACTTCCATGACATGCTTCACAATGGTCCATTCATCGTGAGTTGAGAAAAGTGGCCATTAATCACTGTAGTTTAGATTTTGGAGCCTCTCAAGTGTGAATTCCCGGAATCTGTAGGTGCACTTGAGCCACACCAATGTTGAGTTCCAATGTATCTTCACATCCATAATCGGAAGTACCGCTATGCGGAGTTTGGCGTTTTGACAGTTAATAAACTCATTTCGACGACCAGGTGTCAGCGTAATCAATACCGCAAGCATTCTCTGCTATATGAAGGTCAGTTTCAGAATTTTCAAAATATCAAGAAATATGTACTTTCTCAATTATCTTTGCTAAACCTGATCTCATGGGTGACACCTTATTGATTCGAGCATTGCCCTCTTTTCGAAGTCTTTGACTCTTCCCGATGTCTATGCTTTGATTCTCTCCAAATTGCTGATCGCACTCATGTGCTTCCCAAGACTTGGTATGGTCTTTCACACCCAGACTGCCCATGAATGCACCAAAAGCCAGCTGCATGATGTGCGCCATGCATGGTATATGGTTCCTCAATGCAGCCCACTCGATTCCAGAGGCCTCAAGTGTTGATTGCAGCTTGCGAGTCATCGAGTAATTTGAGGAAGCATGATCAATCATAATACGAAGCAAACGGCTATCGGTAAGCTCCTCACCATCAGGCACATCTTTCAAATGTATGGCTAGCTTGTTCCAGTATGTTGGCCCGTGACCTATCATCATGAATTAGCTTTTGCAAGCGGAAAAGAACAGGCTATCAACCTCATCGAAAGCCAGTTGAACTTCATGCAATGACCAATTGCAATTCATATAGTAAGCAACGACTGACGTTATGGCTAGTTTGTTTGTTGATGTCCATTAGTCCCAAGCTAAACTAAGTTTATTTCGTGACAGCAATTGCTTCTTAATTGCATCCACAGTCAGTGTGTATTATCTCCGGCAAATGTTGGTAATGGTAGTAGCAGACGGCAGCACCAGGTCATCGTGTAATGCCTTATATGACTATTGCAGCTCCAGATTTGATATAGCGTTCTATGGAATATGGGCCGAAACAAATCCTAACATGAGGTTGTGATTCCACGTGTCTTGCTGAAATTCAGAATCTTCAAAGTCCTTAGCTGCTGATTTGGAACGTTTTCTCTGTCATTTCGGTCAATATGGATTAACCTGGATGCCATATATGATTTGCCTCTGTGAACTTACTATTGTTGTTCCTCGACTTCCTTGCCACTTCAGGATAGCCAACTCCGTTTCATCGAACGTGGAACTAGTCAATTCAGTGACTCCTGACTCTGTTAATTTGTTTAACTTGACAATGTGAGTATTGGCCAGCAAGTGTTTCCCCATGGAGCTGGTCCCATGTTCTGATGGATGGCGAAGAACTTGTTGACAAACAATACATATGATACCAGGGCTGCCTCTCTCCTCCATTCCGCAGTGTAAATAGAATCGCCACGAAGGCACATTTGTAGAGTTATTCCAAGCAATAAGCTCCTTCGAGCATACATTCATTGAAGCCCACCAAGCATCAAAGATGATTTGCAAAGTAAGGTCGCTCAAATCACGAATAATGACACCTTTCTTTTCGGAAGAGATTATAACCTCGAGCAATGAGATGTTCAAAGATTTTGAATCTGACATGGCGGTAGGAATTTGAAAGCTGGCTAATCCAACCTGGGAGACTGCTGAAGGTAATGATATTGTAATGGACACTGCGGGTTTATTAATATTGACTCTACAGTTACAAGCAAAGAAATCAGATCTGTAAGACATTGCATGCATATTTGTGAATTGTATACAAGGATATATTGCAAAGACTCACTGCGTAAAACTAAATTTAGGAACAGCACATTGCCGTTCACTGTTGTGTAGCATTCAGACCCTCCACAACACTATTGATGTGCTGCGGATGCTGAATTGTAGGAGGCGGACATGATATCGTCACTAGCATTTCTGCCAATACAGGCTGCCGATAGGGTCATTGTGGGTTATCTGCGTTCCATTGCCATTAGATTAACCAAGATGCAAGATCAAAAATTGCTGACATTCCGTTGAGGCTCATTTTGGGACATAGTTATGATCTTGTCGTAAGCATTTTTGCCTACATAGGCAGCCGTTAGTTCGATTATAGATCAAGGCAGTTACATACCCCCTTCAGTTTCCAAGATGCAAGGCCTAAAATTGTTGACGCTCCACTGACACTGATTTTTAGGGCATAGTGACGTTGTCGCTGAATGCATTTTTGCCTAGAAGGGCGGCCGATAGTTCGATGATTGGTCAATATTGCCTCACAGCCCTTGCATTTTCAATGATGCAAGGCCAGAAGTCGTTGACGCTCTGTTGACACTGATTTTTAGGCCGTAGTAGTTATGTTGTCGCAACAATTTTTGCTTGAAAATGCGGCCGATAGTTCGATTCTGCCTTAATGTCGCCGCAAAGCCCCTGCATTTTCCATGATGCAAGGCGAAAAGTCATCGACGCTCCGTTGAGACACATATTTAGGACATAGTAGCCATGTTGTTGGAACCATTATTGACTTGAAAGGCAGGCGATAGTTCGATTATGAGTTAATGTTGTAGTGAGACCCTCTGGATTTGCCATGATGCAATGCCAAAAATCATTGAGGCTCCCTTATCGCTCGTTTTTAGGAGGTAGTAGCGATATCTTTCGTAGTATTTTTGCCCAAGAAGGTGGCCTACAGAATGATTATGGGTTAATGTTGTTCCAAAGCCCTAACATTATGCAAGATGCAAAACCAAAAATCGTTGACGCTCCATTGACACAAAATTTCAGGAGGTAGTAGTGATATTGTCTGAGGCATTTTTGCCCATAATGGACACTAATACTATAATTATGGCTAGATGCCGTTGCACCGCCCAGTGATTATCCAGGATGCAAGACCAGAAATCATTGACAGTCTGTTGACACTCATTTCTATAATGGGGAAAGGAGCGTGTCGCTTGCCATTTTACCTGTTAAGAAGGTCAATACTTCTTCTTTGGATGAATACGACTATGCAGCCACGTAATTGCTGGATGGCTAAGACTATCAATTGTTGACGCTCCATTGACGCTCACCTTTGAGCTCACCTCAGAGACATACTCACAGTCATCGGGTGCTCAACAATTGCACAAAAAATGCCTACAGTCTTTATTGGCAGCCAGTATACCATTTCTATGTATTATCATTTGAATACAAGATCTTCCAGACATCTCAGTTTCTGAGCCACCACTATACATGTTATCTGCATGATGAATGACTAATGTCCATCATGTTTCAGTGTTTTTGGTGGGTAATTTACACCATAAAAATCCATGCACTAGTAAAAGATATTTATAGCCCAATGTTCTCACCATACCTTATCCAGCTCATTCTCCACGATTTCCATGACGTACCATAGCGAATTTTCAATTGATTGACCATGTGCAGAAGGTCTGAGCGGAGAGTCATGTGGTTGGCTGCATGGATAAATGCAGTTTGATGGCTGTCTATTATCCAGATTTGGGATGTGCTTTGACCACTCCTTCTATAAGTTGTGAGACATTACTGACTTAAACTTTGTTAGTAAATTTCGTCTCAAATTTAGGTTTTACTTTATCATTTAATCGTAATTGGCAACACCATATACAGTTCATAGTTTGTCAATCAACCTGATTTGGAGTCTAAAACATTTGCATGGCCCTTACGACCTTTGCACACACACTGATGAATAATCCTGTCTGACAATTCAGTCACTGAAATCCAGAAAAAGCTGACATGTAACAAAGTAGCTATAGATTGCTTTTACTAGAGGTATGTGGTCAAAAATACCTCTTTTGCTATCTACTGCTCCGGAGACACAGGAGCCGTCACCATGTCTTCGTCCGAATTCAATTTCTATATGGTAACTAGCTAGAGACGCTATATGAGGGGGTAGAAGCTTATGGGTTGAACTCACTTCGCAAACTCCATCTTTGACCAATCAGGCACGCCGTTGGGCATCAGAGATAATATATGATCGTCTACCTGAGGTTTCTCCGAACCCAGCCTGATTTGACTACTGCCCTGTTGAGACCTCACTTGCAGCATTTGTGATTGTCCGGGGACGATATCAAGAGGCTGCATAAGCTCTCCAAATGTTGTCGGTGATGGGGTAGCTGCAGTTGTGTCTGTTTGGGGCTTCACAACTGCTGGAAACTGCAATTCAGTCGTCCCATAGTTCATATCTCTCTCAGAGAAGTAGTTGGCCACGTCCCCCCATCCCAGTTGTGTCAGTTTGTCAAGCGTCACCTGCTTCTGCCGAAAGCTCTCCATGCAGTGCTGTACAGTTTTCGAGATTGTGCCCATCATGCAGCCAGGTTCGTCATCTTCGCTCACCTTGCCAAGCTCCGTATCTTGTTCATCATCATCCTAGTCTTTCCCATCCTCCTCATCTTCGGAACTTGCAAGATCACTCAGACTGTCTCTGATCGCATTCAACATCTTCTTACATGTTGTTTCCGGCTTTGTGGTTGTCAATCATGCCTTTTCAACATTTCTTGTATGTTCCTGCTCTTGCATAATCGCTGTCTGTGTGTCTTGAACTCGCTTTCTTGCAACTGCGGTCGCTCTATCCACATGATCCTCGATCCAATTCTCTTTCTCTTCGTTGCTTAAAAAGTGCGTTTCCTGTGTTTTCTCTGCTGAAAGCTTCTTTTAGAATCGTAAGCTGCACAATGCTCCCAATGCTCGGACCCTTTTTGCCTCCAAGCCACTCTTGCCTTTATTAGCTTGATGATGTCGTCGTGTGGATTACTTCGTTGATTTGCCGTACTTGCCCGCCGGAAGTGGCTAAAGGTTCTTTTTCAGAGTATTGATCTTTGTATTTTGTGTTGATCTTGTTGTTGTGCGAGATGTTGGATATTGCAAGATATGGATTACTTGGAGTCAAGCTGCGTCATTTATATCCAGGTTCGTAGGTATGATCAATTTGAGCAAGACAAAGTCAGCATTTTGACTGTGACTTCATTGCGAATAGTCAAGCTAACATTACATTATGACTTGATGGCTAGCATGTGATTCATGAAAGATCCTGGTGATGTCTTGAGACAAACATCACCAGACGTCTTTTCCATCGAAGAATGTCCTTTTTGTGTCTATCAAATATGAGATATCATCTGTCGTTCATCACGATGTATCCATGTAAACAAACAAACAACATCGGACCGACTTACTGCAAATGGCAGGGCCATTGGAATTCCCTGCAGCCATATGCAGTGCAGCTATATGCAGCAGAATTCAGCTTGAATTGAAGGTGCAAGTTGGCTGTCACTCATTCCATTTTGATTTGTTGCTAACTATATAATCTTCAGGACTTCCCACTTCTTTTCGTGATCATCTTCATCACCTTTCCACAACAGCAAGTCATGGCTCCAGAAACACTTCAATCAGGTGCGATTGGAGCTGAATCGAGCTGAACGACAGGCACTTGAACCAATGCACCCACTGGTGAGACACAGCAGTAACGCAGACACCAGTTAGTCCACTGCGATGCTGCAGTTGTAGCCACCAAAAATATGACCCAGGTAACACATTGGTAAATGGTACTTAAAAGGGCAAGCAGCAAGAATAGGAAGCAGCATGCGAGCGGATGTGAGCCAATGAATATCGATGTAGACGATGGTCAACTAACAATATAACGCACAGCTGGGGTACGTAGAGAGCTACATGACCAATTTATCGCTGCCCATAATGGGAAACCTCCATGGTCGACTAAGGCATTTGTCCGTACAGTCCGCTAAATTAAACATCACGATGTTGTCAGTTCTGGGATTTTCGCCCACAAATTTTGTCATAAATGTCCCCGGGAATAGACAAAACAGACCATAAGGACCTTAAAGGAGACTACAGAGTCGTATATGGTTGAGGAAATAGCTGAATATCACTTTAGAGGCAGCAACTAATTTCCTGTAGGTTTTCAACATGTCAGCAACTATGGCGAGACAAGGAGGTCGGGTACAGCTTGAACAGTCCGACATGTGTCTTGCCTTGACTATGGCCAAAATGTCAAGAGGAAGGTTTTCGCACGCCACAATAGAGGCAACGCAATAACTATGCAAGAAACCTCGCGCCGAAGTCCGAGAAGAGAAGATGTGGGGTGTTGTGTTTGCCGGGCATAACATGGTGAAGGCTACAATTGACAGACACCCGGCAATGGTTCGTGAAACTCAAACAGATGGCTGCCTTCCTTGCCAAAATGGCACAGCAAACAATCCACAGACATGCTGAAGAAGCAAAGGGATGGGTGCACGTCCACCACGACAAGGGCCACATCGGCCCGGAATGTCACCTGCGGCACCTCAAGACAGTGAGAGAACTCAATGCTCCGAAACTAAAGGAGTGCCACCTGGATATGTGCATATACATACTCCGCTTCCCACCGCTCGATTTTTCAATCCTGATCCATATGCCAAGGATCACATGTGTGATAAAGATTTTATTCCCGATTCGCTTACTGATGAAGGTCCATCCACAGGTCAGCACACTATCAGCTGAGTGGCAATGCAACTGACAGCCATTTTGTAGAAGACAGCGGCCGTTTGAGTGAACCTGACAGCAAAGACGAGAGTTGACTGAAGGGAATGGGATATTTGAGTATTATCATTTTTTACAATTAGTGGACACTTTGAAGTATATTTTAAAGGGTATATTTATATGCATCATTAAAGAACAATGTAGTAATAAAGGAGAACATACATGAACTGCACAGAACGGCTGCCACAAGACCATTATTGATATACTATGCCAAACTGAATGGTTCCATATTGCGGATATTCAAGTGCCAAAATGAGCGTCAATGGAGCGTCAACGATTATTGGTCCCATAAGTCAGGTAAGTAAAATGTGAATTAGTCGATGTTATATATAATCACAGTATTGGCTGCCTTCATAGGCAAAAAAGAGCGCTACACGCTCCCTGCCCCATATTGTCATTGAGCCTCAACGGAGCAAGAACGATTTTTGGTCTTGCATTTTAGGTACTCTAACAGGCCCCTTATCGCAGACATCTATATAACGGAATTTGGCAGCCTTGATAGGCAGGTAAGCAAGCGATGTTCCCGTGACAGCCTCCGGGACAATCACAATATATTTCGTTTTCAAAGCTGCGAATAAGTGATCCTGAGTGTTTTAGCCTATATAACCGGTCACAACTTTGTATATAGCCATTAACAGCCACAACATGTTTGGATTAACCATGATGCAAGGCCAAAAATTGTTGATACTCCATTGATGCGCACTATCATGATCGGGCAGGGTGCGTGTCGCTTTCTTTTTGGCCTATCAAAGCCGCCAATACTTTCAGTATGCAGTAAAACGGCCAAGTCTCTAATCAATTACCTGACTCACAAGACGAAGAAACTGTTGACGCTGTGTCGCTGCTCAGTTTCATGATCGGGCAGGGAGCGTGTAGCTTTCTATTTGGCCTATAAAGGCGGCCAATACTTTCAGTATGCATTGAAACGGCCAATTCTCTGATCAATTACCTGACTTACAAAACCAAAAATTATTCAGGGTCTGGTGACACTCAGTTTCAGAATCGGGCAGGGAGCGTATTGCTTTCTCCTTTGCCTATAAAGGCAGCCTGTATGTCATTAATGAATGTCTGTGACCAATCCCCAGGCATAGTAACCATGATGTAAAGCGAAACATTGTTGACGCACCATTGATGCTAATCTTCAGAATGGGGCAGGGAGTGTGTCACTTTCTCTTTTGCTCATAAAAGCAGCCTATACCTCATTTATGAACGTCTGCTTTCAATCACTACTCAGATTACCCAAGATGCAAGACCAAAAATCATTGACTCACCGTAGACTCTCATTTTCAGGATGGGGCAGGGAGCTAGTCTCACTTGTTTTTGATTATAAAGGCGGCCAATACATCAGAAAAGGACAATGATATACCAATGTCAATATTTTGCGATTAGCAATAGGATATCTGAATGCGACCATAAATAGAAAAACCCGAAAACTGAAACCACAAATTGGAACCGATGAGTCAAGCCAAACCCGGCACTACACACGGTTTGACGGCTAAGGGTCCGGGGCTGTCCCGCCATGATGCAGTGGCTCGGATTTGGGGAAAGGTTTGGAACGGGATTCGGATGAAGAGATTGTGACTGCTCGTGGGACAGCTGAGGAATACAGAAGTGAACTGGTGTTTTTGACGTCATCTCTGTGAAATGCAATTTGTGTACCAATTTTGCTACTTGTCAGCTTTGTCTTGATTTCAGTGACCAAATTGTGAGACAAGATAATTTGTCAGTGCATGTGCAAGGGTTGAACAAATGGTGTGAAAGGTCTAGAATCCAAATCAGGCTGTAAGATGGCCAACATGTTCAATTTCTGTTTGCCGATTACTGTTAAGTGATACCCACAAGCATTATTAGTCACGAAATACTCTAACAAAATTTAAGTGAGTGATGTCACACGAGTTATAGAAAGTGCAGTCAGTGCTCTATACAAATCTCTCTGAATGACGAACATCATGCTGCATTCATACACGAATCCAACTGCATATCTTGCCACACAGACCTGGTGCACATTGTTGAGATATTTGAATATGCTTATTGTACATGATGGAAATGGAGGAGAAGGAGCTGGATGAGGAAAGGTGCTGGAGTCGAGCTATATTTACCAAAAACTAGTGAAATGATCTACATGCTGTAAATTGCCGGCCGAAAGCGCGGGAATCTGATTGGGCCATGTCATCTCTCACTCGGATGATGTGGATTGAGGTTGATCAGATATTGAGAGGTAACAACAATCCTAGATGCAAATGATAATTCTTACAAACACAATATTGGATGTCAATGATGTGTACACGATTTGTTGAGTACAATGATTGAGTGTGCAAAGGCTTCTTTGATGTAATCAATGTAAGCGTCAACCGAGTGTCAACGATTGTTGCTCATGAATGTTCGATAAACCTAAGGGCTGCAGGGCGACATTACCTCACAATCGAACTATCGGCTGCCTTTCTAGGCAAAAATAGTTGCGACAAAAATGCGACTATGTCCTAAAAATGAGCGTCAACGGAACCTCAATGACATATAGGTTTGCATCTTGGAATATCCAATGGTTCCATGGGGATAGTAACCCATAATCATACTATCGGCCGCCTTGCTAGGTACAAATAGTTGTGACAACATTGCTACTATGTCCTAAATATTAGTGTCAACGATGCGTCAACGATTTAAGACCTTGCATCCGCGATAATCAAGGGGTTGTGCCACGACATCAATTGATAATCGAATCATCAGCCGTCTTCCAACGCGAAAATACTTTCGACAACAGAGTAATTTGACCTCAAAATGAGTGTCACCGGAGCAACAATGATTTTAGGCCTTGCATCTTCAAAAATCATGGGGCGGCGTGACGACATCTATCCATAATCGTACAATGGGCTGTCTTTTTAGTCAAACAAGCTTGAGACAACATTGTAAGTATCTCCAAAATATGAACAACAACGAAGCATCAACGATTTTCTGCCTTGCATCCTGAATGATCATGGCGCTGTTGCATGACATTAATACATGATGGAACTATCAGCCTTCTTTCGAGGCAATGAAGGGATTCTTCGACATTGTAACTATCACCTAAAAATGAACCTTAACAGTGCGTCAACGATTTTAGGCCTTGCATCTTCGAAAATACTGGGGCTGCGGAACAACATTTATCCCTAATTGTACAATCGGCTGCAGTTCTAGGCAGAAATGTTACTGACAACATCGTAACTATGTTCTGAAATGAGCGTCAACAGAGCATCAACAATTTTGAATTTTGCATCTTGGATACTCTCTGGGCAATGGAACGCAGCTAACTCACAATCAACCCATTTGCAGCGTTTATCGGCAAAAATAACAGTGACGATATTGCCTCTACCTTCTACAATTGAGTGCCCACGGAGCATCAACAATTTTCGTGAAGGCTCAGGTAGTTGCATAGCAATGATGCGCATTGCATTGTTCCAAAATTGAGTTTTACGCGGTCAGTCCTTTCATTATGTCCATGTATACAACTTCACAAATATGCATGCAACGTCTCACAGATTTAATTATTTTGCTAGTACCTCTAGAGTCAATATTCAAGAACTAGCATTCTCCTTTACTACAACGTTACTTTCAGCAGTCTCTCAAGTCAGATTATCCAGCTTTCAAATCCCTACCGCCATGTGGGATTCAGAATCTTTCACTACCTCTTTGCTACAGGATATGATCGCGTCCAAAAATGAACCTGGTGTTATTCGTGATTTGTGCAACCTTACTATTCAATTCATCTTCGATGCTTAGTGGGCTCCAATGAATGTATGCTCCAAACATCCTATCGCTTGGAATAATTCCTGACATGCCGCTTCATGGCGATTTAATTTGCACTGCGGAATTGAGGAGACCGGCAGCTCTGGAATCATATGTATCGTTTGTCATCGAGTTCTTCGCTCTCCATCCGAACATGGGACTAGCTCAATGTGGTAACACTTACTGGCAAAAGCTCACATCACAAAGTTAAACGAGTTAACAGAGTCAGAAGTGACTGAATTGACTAGTTCAACAGTCGATGAAACAGCTTTGGCGATTGTGAAGAGGTAAGGAAGTGGGGAATTCCAACAGTATGTTCGCAGAGCAAATTTATATTTCATATCTCGCATAATCCGTATTGATCAAAACAACAGACGAAACATCGTAAACTGGCAGCTAAGGACTTTGAAGCTTCCGAATTTCACCAAGACACGTGTCATTGCTACCTGATGTTTGAATTGGTTTCGGCTCACAGTCCCTTGAATGCTGTAACAAATCTCGAGCTATGACAGTCATATTAAGCATTCCGAAGTAACCTTGTGCTGCCGTCCGCCACGACTCATTGCAACATTTGCCTGAGGGAATATGCACTGACCGTGGATGCTATTAAGTAGCCATCGCTGTCATGAAGTAAAGTTAATGTTGCCTTGGATGGATGATCATCAACCAACAACCTCGCCATAACGTCGGTCATTGTTTACTATATGGATTCAAAATTGGGCATTTCATGAAGTACAACAGGCTTTCAATGAGGTTGATCGCCTGTTCTTTTCCGGTTTCAAATGCTAAATAAGGATGAGAGGTAAAGGGCCAACATCTTGGAGCAATGCTAGCCTTGCATTTGAAGGACGTGCTTGATTGTTTTCAGCTTACCAGCGGCCAATTGCATGGAATTATGACTGATAATGGTTCCTCAAATTACTCGATGACACACGAGCTGCAATCAACACTTAAGAACTCCCGAATCGAGTGGCCAGCATTGAGGAACCACTTATCATGCAGGGTGCATGTCATACAGCTGGCTTTAGATGCATTCGTGAGCAGTCGGGGTGTAAAAGGCCACACCAAGTCTTGCGAAGCCCATGAGCGCGATCAGCAATTTGGAGAGATTGAAAGTATAGATACTGGGAAGAGTCAAAGACTTCGAAAATAGGGCAATGCTAGAATCAATAAGTTGTCAGCCATCAGACCAGGTTTAGCAAAGATAATTGAGAATGTATGTATTTCAAGATAATTTGAAATTCCTCCAACTGACCTTCATGACGCAGAGAATGCTTCCTGGTTTGATTATATTGACAACTGGTTGTCAAAACGAGTTCAATGATTGTCAAAAAGCCAAAGTTCACATCGCAGTACTACCGAGTATGGATCTGAAGACATCTTGGTACTTGACAATGGAGTTGCTTGAGCAAGCTTACCGATTACCAGGAGTCACCCACAAGTGGCTCCAAATTCGAAATACAGTGATTACCGGCCACTCTTCACCACACAGGATGAATGGATGCTTGTCAAATATGTCATGGAAGCTGTGAGGCGATTATGATATTGGACCCTGAGGATGTCGAAGAGGAATACAGTCACATTGGGTTATGTCATCTCAGTCTATAACAACATGTTCGACCATATGGATGGCATTATAAGAGCATTGGATGAGAAGATGACTCAGTCGAAGGAAGAGTTGCGCTTCGCTGTGAAGTTATCTTGACAGAAGCTGTCCAAATATTTTGCAGAAATGATTCCATCGATGGGTATGCTTCTCTTTTCAGCACATATCCTCGATCCCTTCCAAAAGTTGCGATCTTATTGGAAGTGGGACAAGGGATTGGGTCTTCATCCTGAGGACAACACATTCTATACTACCCAATACCAAGATGCCTTTCTAAAGTATGTGCAGAATGAAAACTGTGCCAAACATTGACGTGTGATGGTCAATAAACCTGATAGTGTACCAAGCAACAATCTCGTCCCCTCTGCAACATCTTCAGGATCCTTTCAATTATCCTTTGATCCACATGATTTGTGAAGCGATAATGAAGAATACTTGACACCTAACAATGTGGCTTAAACGACAGCTGGATGAAGCAATCGCACAGCACACTTAATGACAGCCGCCAGGATCTATTTGAATTCGCCGTCTGAAGCACCACAGAATTGGGGGCAAATTAATCCAAATCTCAATGATTACCACTCCAACCAAATGGAGATCAGCAGTACATTTTGGATACCAGACATAACCGACTGGTGGCGTCAACTGGAGGAATCGCACTCAAAGTACCCCAATCTCTCCAATGTGACACACATCATGTTCTCTATCATACCACAAGGTGTTGTAGTGGAGGCCAGTGGTTCCCTTGCCCAAGATGTTATCGGCTCGAGGCAATCAAGAACTTCAGGCGAGAGCCGTCGCAAAGAACTCGTTGTAAGGTAGTTTGCTCGAGCCAAATATGGGATTTTGGCAGGCTTGGACCAAGCATTCGATACACCGAACATAGAGAACGACTCGGAAATGAAGAAAGAGGTGGTGGCGAGGAAATTGCACACAATGGCCAAGGTTCACGACTTTTGGGAGATGTGGCAGCGCAGCCAAAACCTATCTGCTACGCAACATAAATCTCGGGCTCAAAACAAGCAGATGACAGCTGTTGGATACATTGCGGACCCTGACGAGATCGTTCAAGCATCCTGGTCACTCTTTCAACATGATGGTGTGGCTGCATTTGAATTGTCAGAAAGATCTCCTTCACCACCAGCTTTGTCTGCAAAGGACCTCCCTGAAGGAGGAATTCAGATATTAAATATCCACCGGATCAGAAGAATGAACCATCAACCTGTCGACAGTGACGGGTATAGCACACCTGAAACCATTGCGGACACTGACAATTGGCTTAACTACAATGGGGACTTGGATAATCCAAATGACAGCAAAGACAATGGGGCGGCTGACATTGAATCTGATATAGAGGCAGACAATGGCATTGAGGATCCAGAATGCCCAGAGCAGCCAGAGGTGAGAACCGCACCAAATGTTGCCAGATTGGGTTGGCCTACACAGAAGTCAACCAGACAGGCGGAAAAGGTGTTAGTGACAGTCAATGCAATTGAAACGAGGAGAAATCAGGTAGTGAAGAAACAGGACGACAGAATGCGTCAATGTTTCACCAGCTTCTTTATGTAACTTGACTGGGAGCTTCAGTTAGAGATATATTATAGGCGAATGGTGCGCAGTAGCTTGTGAATATCGCTTGATAAATCAATGTATAGCAGGCACAATGGATCTTTTAGAAACATATATAAATTTTTGTCGTGTTAGCGCGAACAGTGGAAGAATGTTAATGCACTTGGCTTTGCCACAGGGCCGAGTATTCATCTCGCAGAAAGAGAACAAATAAGTTAAAATCATCATGAAAACTGTTATCGATGGCAGCAGATGTTGAATGGACAATCCATTCAAATGAGCGTCAATGAAGTGTCAATGATTTGTGGTTTTGTAAGTACGGTAATTGCACAGTTATTTGGTCGCTGTTATGCATCACTGACGTATTGCCAGCTTGTATAGGCAAAAGAGACAGCAACATGGTCATCGCCCCATGCTGAGAATGAGTGTCAACAAAGCGTCAACAATTTTTAGCTTTGCATCTTGTGTAATTCATGCTCCGATTAGTTCCAGACATCCATTCATCAGATATTGGCAGCCTTTACTGGCAAAATCAACAGTGAAATGCTCCCTACTGCATCCTGAAAGTGAGCGTCAACAGAGCATCAACAGTTTGAGTTCTTCCACATTTGGAAATCAAGGCATCGTGCGGATCTGTACGCTCATAACGGAATTATTGACTTCCCTGAGAGGCAAAAATACAGTATAACATTGGTAAAACACGGATTCCAAATTAATCGATATTGTAAACTTCAAAGCATGCAAAACCTTATTATTCGTTGTTGAAAACACGATTCTGATAAGATACTATTTACACACTGCAAAAACAAGAGCCTTGTATGAATCTATATATGAACCCACTGGGGTTCCCACTGACAACCAGCCAAATTCCGACACGTTAGGAGTTTACATTCAAACCTTACCCGAGTTGACAGTTCAGGTTTAGTGACGACCTGGACCATTACATTGGCGATGGTTCGGTTTGGACCTGGACCTGATGTGACAGTCCGGAACTGTTGCTAACACTATATGCAATATCAGATGCATCTGACTGTAGCCCATATAGCCAGTATGAAATGGTTAGAATCAATTCAATAGAATGCTGCCAAGTGATTTCAATGTGCACTGCACCTGGTAAGATTGGTTGAAACCAAGCTTTTGGATGAAATATATCAATGGTATAAGTAATATGAATTGTTGAAAGTCTAAATTCCAGGAAATTGAATCCAAAATCATATTTGCGTAAATACTAATGCAATTGGACACTCAAGTGCAACAACTGATATACTGTGGAAGACTACAGGCTCTCCTCACACACAGCATCACAACTGGGATTCACTGGGTCCAGGGACTCTCCGGGAACCCTGGAAATGCTGATGCAGATGGTCAGTTCAACCTTACTTGAGACGCAAGCAGATGTACAGTGATAGATCAACCATACAGGTCAGCCTCAAACAGAGCTGGAGGAATCTCAGAGGCAAGGTGAGCAGCCAAAGCAAAGTGGGAGGCTGACAAGTACAGCAAACACTTCAGGTACAGACTCAACTGCAAGACAGAAACCAGGAGATTTGGTCCAATGACAAGTGTGAAGTCGCTGGCCACCAGGTTCTACTGACTACATTGCAGGCATTCACCCACTGGAGTCTACCCCAGACAATTCAGCTGCCGAGAGAATGACAAATGCTAGTGGTGCATGAGGACTGTGGCCCAGATGCAGGAGTATATCTGCCGCAACTGCGGCAAGTGGAGAGACCAGTGGAACGCACTTTGGAATTAGGTGCGAAACGTGACAGGCTGGAATGTGGGCATGTGGTGACACACCCAGGGCTTTGAGGTGTTTTCCATGGAACTGTGCAACAAGGCTGTGATGGACTTCCAGGTGGCTACTGAAGTCGGAAAGTTCCTGCCCAAATGATTTACACAATGGAGCCGGTGCAGTAGCTGACTAAGGTGTGGGGGGTGGAGCAATTGGAGTTTATATACTCTCTTTTCTTCTTTCATTGCTGATCTGTGTTATCTATCTTTCAACTGGCATTTGTTGGTGAGAATGAACGGTAGCGGCAGGGAGTGCCGTCATCTAGCCACCTCGCCCTGATGTGGAGGTTGTTGTTGCTGTATATTCATACTATATGGAATCTAATTAGAGTATGAAAAGACATAATACCCCCACCGCCTCCGGTGGAGCTCCGCCCCCACTACCCTCCATCCCAGCTGACTAATGAACATTGGGAATTGAGATGTAGATCAGAAGTAAAATGAAGGAAAGGAAAGAACACATAAAGATGTGAAGCGAACAGATATACACCCCATGAACGCCACCCCCCGCAGCCAAGTCAGCCTCTGCGCCTACTGCAGACCATACCGCCATTGGTTTGGGTGGGAACATTCTAACTCCAGTACCCGACAAGATGTCCATCTCCGCCAAGTTGCACTGTTCAATGGAACACAGCTCAGAGACCTGCATGTATCTGCATCTTCCCGCATTCCTGCCCACCACCTTTTGCCCTGCCCACCAATGTGCTGTCAGCTGGTCTCACCACCAGCTGCCATGGCGGAAGGGATCCTCTCACATCTGGCTCACTGTCCCTCCACCCCACCAGCATTCATCGTCCTCTCGGTAGTCGCACCATTAGAGATAGACTCCAGTAGGTGCATACCCACTCTGTATTCTGTAGAACCTGGTAGCAAGCGACTTCACGATTGTCATTGGAACAGGTCTCTTGTTCTGCATCTTGCCCTTGAGTATGTAACTCAAGTGTTTGCTGCACTTGTCGGCCTTGCGCTTTGCATTGGCTGCTGACCCCCCATTTGAGTTTCAATTCACACAATGCGAGGCTGAGGTGTGTAGCCGCATGATCACCATGTCTCGGCAAGTGTCCTGGGGCAAGTTTCCATGACAGTGCGCCTCTTTGTTTCCACAGATGCCGAAGAGTCCTGCTACCCAGTGTATCTCAGTTCCAATGGGGTGGAGCGGAGATCCTCTGCTCTTCGATGGATCCGCCTCACTAATCACAGCACAGGGCTCAGTTCTTGGTGTCACTTGGCAAATTGCAGTTTGTCCGTCACTAAAAACTGCCACCATCTTCGCTCAATGCCTTTGCAAGGTTTCTCTCTTCACAATGGTCACACCACGCAGGAGTTTGATTGCCCACAGGTCAGCGTCGAAGACTTCGATCTGCGCAGTGCCCAGATAGCTGTGGCGGGACCTGTATTAATTGGGATGATTGCATACTGCGGTGGCTCCCAATCGGCCATCGTCTGAGCGTGATCCATCTGTCCACCATATCCGGACCCCTGCGCTGATTTTGCCATCTTTCTCTCTCGGGCTGTGCTGCACAGTTCACTTGGCAACAGTGGTGTTGTCCAGTATGGTGTTGCTGACAACTGATTCTGCGCACGTGGCCGGCCAATTAATGGCTTCAGTTGCCCGGCTGTCCTCTTGCACTACCTTGACTGCACTGCATATCAGCAGGCCGGAAGAGGTGGTTTGGTGTAAGTCCATTGTTATACTACTGCATGTGTCTGCTAGTCTCGCTGCGAATAACTGAGGTCAGTTGTCTAAGTTTCCACATGCGGGCGGAAGCTCTGAATTTCACATCAGTACACCTTGTGGGGTGTATGGGTAGTGCGCACGGAATGGACTTGGCTTGTCGATTGAGTCTGAGTTGGAGGTCGGCTTGTTTGCGTACATCTTCATGATGCTGCCAGAGCTCACTCGCATATAGTGTGACTGCTTGGACACATGCTACCTGGGCAGTGCTGACTCGCTCCGTAACAACGCCAGTGGTCATGGAAACAGTTCGGAGTCTGGCTTCTGCTGCCTGTCCTTTTTCATGCATCGGTCGTGGCGCTCGATAAAGGTCAGGTGTGTGTCCATCCAGACGTCCAGCCGGAGTGCCGGCTGTTAGTTGAATTGTATGACCCCATCTTCGACTCTTCGCTTGGCTGTCAGCTTTGCCCAGAGGTGTTATTTGTGGCCTTGTCTGCGCGTGAATAGTGCTGTCTTCGTTTTTGCAATGTTGAACTGTAGCCCTTGTCTACTTGCACACACGATGCTGTTCATGGCGCATCTCTCATGTTTGATGATATCCCAATTGACATCACTTCTGGTCACCACCCAGCCGAGGTCATCAACAAAGGGTAGCACGATGGCTGCTGATACGTACTCTTCAACCAATTTGATCAATCCTGAAGGGTGAATCGCAAAGAGAGTCTGTGATACAGGTCAGCCACGTCGGACCCCTGCATCCACTGGTTGATTTTCCATGGCATTGCCTTCGATTATCATCTCCACTGTGCATTCTGACCAGACCCTCTCCATGCATCATATATGGTCCCCGTCCATTGTCCTTACGTTCATTAAGTCAACTAGCCTTTCTTTGTGAATGCTTGGGAAGGCTGCCTTAATGTCTATGAGAACCACACCTGGTATGTGGTCATTTGTCCAGGCAGCATGAGCTCTGTTGACTATGATGGCCACTGCATCGATGGCTGCCTATCCATTTTTGCTTCCGAATTGTCCGTCCCTCAACAGCCTTCTACTTTCAGCTTCATCTGACTGCAGCTCCACAACTACTGTCTTGACCACTCTTCCCCTGCAGCTCTACAGCGATATGGAGTGATTGGCCTTCAGCTGCACATAGTCATCTTTGCCAGGCTTGCAAATCGCCACACTGCTAGCTCACATCCATACAGCTGGGTGTTTTCCTATGTGAATGGCTGGCTTTGTCAGCCTCACAATCCTGTCTGTGTCCCACTGGCAAAGCAGCTGTATCTTGCCAGATGACTGCTTGTCCTGCCCCGGTGCTTTTTTGACTGATTCAATGTATATGACTGTTCAACTGCTTGGTCAGTGACACATATGTGTACACTTCCTACGAGAGATAGTTCGAAGTACTGGTCATCATCATTCAGGGGCAATGCCTTGCACTGCAGCATCTCCTGCTTCTCCAGTGATGTGTTCGCTGGCTTGGCTTCAGTGTCTGTCGAGACCCCCACAGTTGTGCCTGACTGAGGGGTTGCGCATCCTGCAGGTCTCCATAGCTCGGCCCCCTACAGGTTTCGAAAGTTCTCACGGCAAATTTCACTGCATCAGCAAAAAGAATTTCCATCCAGGCGGAATGGCTCCGTCAGAGTGGCCGCGCTCGATCAGAACCATTTGATACATTCCGATCCGAGTTGACACCATGCCCAGTGTCGACCCCATGTGTCACGTAGCAAATCACCCTCTGATCAACATTTCAACATTCTTTTTTGCACTGTAGGTTCCCAATTTCATATAAACAATGTGACGTTGTGGCCGACTGTGATCATATGTCGGAATGGGTTCATTGGGTAACTGCTAGCATCAGAATTTCATTGCGATGGGTGATACTGCAAAAACCTGTTCTAGTGTTCCCTCTACCTGAACGCAAAATGCAATTCTCTCTTTACTCATTTTACACATCATTCCAAGTTGCTAGATCTTTGTTGCAATCTACTACATCGGCAAACACTAAATCTCCTTCTTTAAATTTATTTAGTTTATTGTTCCCACAAACCCAAAAAGATTAAGTCGACGTTTCTGTGAAAAATGGCATGACGTTACTGTGCCAGAGTGTTTTTTGAGTTGTTGCGATGCTGTTTCCAAGCATCACGAACAGTGTACCCACCTTTGCAAATGTGACAACAAGTACTTGATGAACAGGTCACACCTCCTCTGGCAATATTAGAAAATATCTCTTGGCATACTCCTATGTCGCCCAATTCAATTTTTCCTCGCGATGATAATACTACTCGCTCCATATGTATAATGAAGCTTGTAGTTCTTCTTCTTAAAGACCCTCATGGCATAATTTCACCAATGATACTTACCATGTAGAAGTGGTTCACGATATGTAATTTGTTTGTACAAGGTTTTCAGTACTTTGCAGTTCAACTGTCATGGGAGGGTTATGCAACATCAGAATTGTGATTTCACGCATTTGAGATCAGGCTTCAGTAAACCATCAGTTCTATTACATCAACTTCTATTATGATATATCGATGAAACCTAGAATCAAATAGCACACAATGGAAATCTTCAATCCGACCACTGACACCATTCCTAACCTTGAAGTGACATCGCACCCTCTACAATTGTATATCTGTCGACTAATTCTGTATTCTCAAGGCTGTTCATGCTGGTGATGCTGTTGATGTCATTGCTGTTGCTGTTGCTGTCGCTGCAGGGGATGGGCTGGCTGCTGCTGGCAATGTCAGACACACCCATATGCAGAATAGCTGACAATTGCATGCTCGCTTCAGTAGCACCAACAAAGCTGCTGAGAGGATTGAAAGAATTGTTGGGCTGCTCTATTACCTCCTCCGGGACATAATCCGTGAAGCCCTCATCAAAGCTGCCCCGATCATTGTCAGGTTGTACCATAGCTGGGTCCGTACCAGTTATGTGGAATCCTTCGGCAAATCATGCTATAGACAAAATCTATTTTTTTCTCTTCATTCTCGGGCAAGGAAAAACAAAAATCTGCGTCGAGACTACGAAAAACATCTGTGTATGCATAAATTACAGCGTCATTGATGTTTTTTGTATCTCACTTACGGTGTGCTCCACCTCCTGGACCAAATTCTCCCGGGACTCAAAACTCGCCTGATTTCAAGGCCGACAAACAATAGGAGATACCCATCAGGGTGATGGCAATGAATGATGGGTTGATTTTTTGAATGCATGATCTATCTTTCATTCCCATTTGTTGTATGTCGTAGAAGTATGTCCGTTAAATATGATCCACAATTTCAGTCGCGACAAATTGAAACTTGGACTCCTAAAGTAATCGTCAAGACAATGATGAACCAAGTAGGGAACTTTGAACTTACCTCACAAAGGTTTGTGGGGCATGGAAACCTGTTTTTTGCCAATAGCCAGGCTGCGATTTTCCGGATGTCTGTACACGACTGTGTTTCAATCCATAAATTGAGTCGATTGAGGTCGTGCAGCGGTATACCATTGTTGCACAGAAGCAAGTAATGTTTGCGAGAGCCTGATTCACAGTGTCAGTGATGAAAACAATTGTTGAGATGATTCATTTACCACAGCAATGTACGTACATGGAGTGTCTTGGTTTCTCTGCGCTGGATCAATCTTTGCGATTTCCTAATACTAACAACTATGAATCTGGACGGTCTTTACCGCATTCGGGGCAAACGGATTCACAAACATCACATACTGGATACCACTAGGCTTCACACGTGCCATGACCATCGCTGGAACACCTGAATGAGTGGTCTGGGTATTGTATCATTCACTGATGATGAGGCCTGTCTAATGTTAGCAACGGTTCCAGCTTAGGGTTGCAACCGGAACCGAACCTTTCCAATGGGTCTTACCACACGAAACCCCGAACCATTCCAATTGGGCCTGATTAACAACCAAAAACCCGACATTTCAACTACACAACTTTGCCTCCAATTAAGTATCTGAGTTCTGATCGTATCGTGGCATGATTATTACGTAGATTGTGCACTATCAGCCGCTCTTTCACCTCCCGCTGTCAGATTTGCGATCTAACCAATATTCGTTGAGTCGCTTTCGAAAACCCACCAATTTCACGTGAAACTGAGCGTTTTATCACAACAACTCAACGAATATTGGTCGGATCGCAACATTGAAAGCGGGAGGTGAAACAGCAACCAGTTCTGCACAATCTACGTATTAATCATGTCACGATACGATCAAAACTCAGATACTTGATTGGAGCCAAAGTTAAAGGGACCGTAATATGGAAGCATGGTCCGGGTTCAACCCGGCCAAAAAACCGCGGGTTTATGTCCGGGCCGGGTAACAACCCAGCGCTGGTAACTCCGGTCGGGTTACTTAGCGGTTCCTAACCCGGACTAGGGATCTCAGGTCACTCCCAACCCGGACTGAAGTCGGGTACCCCAGAACATTTGCTAACACTACGCCTGTCATGTTGTCAAGGAAGGGCTCATATCGTCACTGATTACCAGCTTTCCATGCAATCAATTGCTCACTGGCATTGTTTGAATCTTTGCTCAAGTGAATATATACATTAGCGGGCGGATTCAATCATTCAAATGCTTAATCCCAAATATTCTTGGATGCCAGTGCCTCAGCCTCACGCTCATCCTCCTCCACTGAGATAATGTTGACCTCCCGACGCTCAGGATATAGGGGTTGCACCAAAGTAGGAGCTAATTGGGTTGCCACAACTCATTTTCCAATCGTTGACGTGGATGAATTATTTGATGGCCGCTTGCTCATTGCTTTCCTGGATGGTCACTGAATCCGCTCGTCATTGGGTTGTGAATTGTCATCTTGAAGATCATTGTAATCGTTGGGTATTGTACTGATATGATTATCAAGATCCTCGTGTTGGACAGATCATCTACTTCTCCGGGCGATGGAAGGAAGAGGAGGAGGTGGAGAAGTTCGGCGCCTTCTTCTCATAATTCAAAATGGTGGCGAGTAATAAGTACGAAAAAATTGAAGGAGTGACTAATGGAAATGTGAATGAATGTAGAGTAAATAAACTAAAGCATTGTGTGAAGGACAGAAAGAGTTCATATGATTAAAAGCATCATTGTGATGTGTCTTTTGAACCTGTCGATGAGTCAAGGATCTTTGCTTGTCCTGCAACCCACACTTCCAACTCCTTGGATGGATGGGAACTCGGAACTAAGAATGGCTAGTAACAAGCATGCCACAGAGATGTTGATTGAGTTGCTTGACAAGAATCGTAACCGCAACATGGTAAAATGCTTTCGCATTTCACTAATCATTCGCGATAATTTCTGCTGGGTCAAGAAACCAAACTGCCAATTACATGATCACCATACATGGAATTCTATCGCTGCCACAATGGCTTTCCCAAAATCAAATGTCTTATTGATTAATTCCAAAATTGTAACGTCTCAACACCACTGTTCATACATGAATATGAGTGATGTAATTATGAACTAAACAAAACTGCAACAAGAGACCAAAACCCTCACTAAAAGACTACAAATTATCACCCATCCATCCACCCTCCAAAGTGCGAGAAAAGTACCCACCCACCACACAAATTCTTGAACAACCGTCCAGCCAGTGTATTCCATCCTCACAACAACTGATTTGCAACTGGGCAGCTGCTTGTAAGCTTTCTATTGGCCAAAGAGCCTTCCGCAGGAGGATTCAGAATGTGATCGTGCTTATGTAGCCAAGTCAAATCCTCATCGGCAAGAAGGCTTTGCTCGTGATCGGCAAAAAGAACAAGCGCCCGGTTTTGGAAGACTTCACTCTGTCGCTCCTGTCTGATAATTCTCTTTTGATGATTCCGTTCAAACTGTTGGAAGCCTGTTTTTGTAGTTGGGATGCATCTTGGAATTGGGCGCCGCATCTCACCATCATCAACTGATTCCTACCCGATATCATTGATCATATCCTGGGCTGAAGGTGGGAGAATGTCATTCAGAGGAAGGTAGCTGCGGCCACCATGAATAGGCGTCTGGGAACCAGTTTTGCGGTCGGCTTGTTGGCCACAATAAAGGACGCAAAAACACGTTGGGTTGCTTAATTTCATCGCCGCCTATACCCATCCAGCAGCAGTATTGTTATCGAAGATTGGGGTAACATTACATGCATATGGACCACCACCACCATTACGGTCCACCCTGTAGCCCCAAAGCTCTTGGATTATCCGGCTGTAGTCTGGCAGAATGGTGATTGCAGCATTCACGATTGACAAAGTGGCCATATCAACGATTGATGTGACTATCAGAAGTATCGATTCATCATTCCCCGGCCAGTGCTATGAGAATAGCTGAATATTGTTTTCAACCACCCTCTTCCCAGCATTGTCGGGATCCACATAGGTGATGGTAAAGCTATATGGCTCGACGAGGACATTGGTTGACGAATTGCAATGCACCTTTATCTGCAAAGACCTGTGACCAGAGGTTTGTTCCTCGTCATCTTCTGTATCTACACACCATCAGGAAGGGCAAAAGAAGCATTGGGGCGATGAAATACAATTGAATGTAAACGAATTTTCTCTGCTTAGTCGGGGTTTCTTCGATCATATGATTCCTGAGGCGAAGGCCAACCTCCATGTTCCAGGCCAGTGCTGCCTTCAGTGTCTGACCATCGAGGTTACTCTCGTCAGCCATGTACCGTTTCCAAAGCGGCCTTTGAGACTCCAGATCACTGATTCGAGTAATGCAATGATCACTCAGGATATCCCATTGCTCGGAGCTGTCACCAAGTTTATTGATGATGTTCGTGGACTGGGAAATCTCCCGGACACACTCCCTCACTTCATTATCTATCCGTTGTGTTGTCAAGCCACCCTTATCCTGCCCAATCCCCATGGTGTCTGCTGCCCATTGGTTGACTCCAACACCGGTGTTTTCAGCCCAGTTGCACACTTGATGAGTTGGCATCAGGATTGTATTAGCATATTTGACGACTGATTTCGGCAACCAGAAGGCATACCATTACATTTGAGGTTCTCAATGGTGATTAATGATTGAGTGGTGGATATCGAATGCTTGTTACTCTACAGTAGCATCAGGAGTGTTGTATATATCGTGAAGTGTGATTCAATGCGGTAGGAGAGCTGAGGAGGGTGTGTCAGTGATTCTGGAGATTGTAAGTAAGGTGGGCAGGCAAGGCGAATATATATATGGGCTTGGAGGGTTTCCTTAATCCGCCTAAATCATCTTGGCTGCAATTCTGATAGGAGGTAATTTGCTTAGCATCATCTAAGCACCCTGATTTGTGGACTGAATGCTTACGTTCATCACAAAGATAACCAAAAGCATCCTGTGCAGTCATATATCACTCGTTTGTCTATTGCTCCAGTTCTTGTACCCCATGATGACGTTGCTTGGGCAGTATTTAAGGAGTATGAACAGTTTATATAAGGTATGAACTAATCACACAGTGACAACCATAAATCAGGCAGTGGGAGTAGGAGGGTCTTCGGAGGGTCCAAACACTCGCTGTGATGAGCTGAATGCAGCTGTGGTATGCATTTCACAATTCAAGGAATATTGAAATTGACAGAGCAATTGAAAACTGGCAAACGGGTGAAGAAGGAAGAGAGAAATCCTACAAGAGTGGTAGGACCCCATTTTGGAAAAAGTGAAACGCAGTGCGGCTTTTTCTGAGGACGAGTCATCTTGCAGAGGTATGTGTAGCTAAAACACTGTCGAAATGCATCATAACATTGTACTGACATTTCGTTTTGCTAGCGAATCATGGATCTCCATCAACAGTGTCTTTATTTCTCGAAGGTGTACTCCTACATTGGTGCTTTCATCCCGCACCTCCTTTGCGGCAAGAAAGAAAGAATACTATACTGATCAGCTGAACAACTGCCAGATGATGGTTTTGCAATCGAGCACGATTGTATTCTACTTCCATTCCTGGATGAACTGCATTGAGACCCTTTTATCCGCCGTTCCGATGATGATTGCAGCGATATAGATGTTGACAGTGAGAATCCTCGTATCGATCCAGAGCAACCCCCAGTTCGGACACGTGTTTATTGTACTCCACAGTTGTACCACCGTCCAGCTGGCAAACAGATTAGCACCAAGTATTTTGTTATCATCGATGATGAAGCTAATGAATGGTCACCGATTGCTTGCGAGGATGAGTATCGATTAGCACACTGGTGTGTCAAGCACAACCTCAGAAGAGCTGTTATGAAGAAGCTTTTCAGGAACCCTACGATGGCAACTATCAGGAACATCAATTTGTCCCAAACTTTATTCAAAAGGTTCAACGAAATGTCCTACGCGATGGGCATCAACTCATGAAAAGCCGACACAGAGTGTCAGAATAGTTTGGCCGATCCAAACTACCTTCGCGATGATAATTGCACATGTTTCTTTTACCGCAGTTCGGTTGAATGCATTGAGTTGCTCATGCAACAGCATGCACTCTGGGATCATATGTCGTATGCTCCAGCAAAGGAATGCAATGATACTGAGAAATGTATCTACTCAGGGGTGAAATCAAGCCACTGGTGGTGGAATGAACAGGTATATTCTTTGAATTTTTTCATAGCGAAGATGATTTCGATCGCTTCAATAGCTATGGCCACCGTTTGGAGCTCCGATTGTCCCTTTATTCAGCAGTTAAGACCAGACAAATCTTTCACACTATTTGGGCGACAAGAAGCAATGGCTAGTATATTTGAGTCTCAGAAACCTTGACTTGACAATTAGATCAAAGCCTTCAAATCTTGCAACCATCCTTGTTGCCTTTCATTCCGTTCATTCGAAACATCACTTTAAAGACCCTGGAAAAACAACTGCCACTAATGAACAACAAATCAACCATCGAGAGGTTTTAAGGAACGTCATTGCTCATAATTTTAATCAACTCGAAAAGCTTTTTAACAGTGGAAAGCTGAAGGTTGGGGTGGAATGTTGGATCCGGCAATGTTATCCTGTCATTGATGAATGGATGGCTGAGTATTTCAAAACCATTCACTTTCACTCAAATCAAGCAGCCCCATTGCCATGTGTGAGAAGTACTGAGATCGTTGTTTGGAGATGAGAATTCATTGTCCTGGCAATTGAGAGACAATCAGCTATACTTCCAAAAGATAATACTCGCAACCCAGGGAGATGAGACGGAGAGAAGGCAAGCAAGACAATATCTTGAAAATGGAGCAGTTGGAACCTCGGAAGGCGTCATCTGGAATATGAAATGCATCTCTCCGACTACTATTATCGTACCCCATATTCTTCATACCATCTATCTCAGTATGCTTAAGCATTTGATGGACTGGGTAACATCCTTCCTCAAACATCAGTCCATGTTAGACAAATTCAACCAGCTCCAGGCGATAATGCCTCCATATCCCGGCTGTGCACGATTCAACAAGCCATTTAGCCATGTGACGGAATAGATTGGTTAGAAGATGAAAGCACTCCGGCATATGATTGTTCCAGTATTTGCAGCGACTCTTTTAAATCTTCTGGTGAGCTAAAAGATGCCCTTCACAGAAGCCCTGTTGTGCATCAAGAACTTTCAGTATTTTCACCATATGGCACAGTACCGGTACCATACTGAGGCCACGATCGAGTACATGGTGAAATAGCTGGAGCAGTTTCATATTCACAAGGATGTTTTCAACCGATTCCACAACAGTATATCTACAAAGATGGTCTCGGATGACGTGAAATCCAGCGTTATTGTTCAAACAGGAGGAACTGGAGAGTGACCCAACTTGGAATAATGTTTCTGGGGCTGCAAAGCGTCTTCACATTGATGAATTTAAAATGCAGATCAAGTTAGAAATTGCGCAACTTCTTGTCAATGAATCGGATTTGAACTTTGTGAAGATGCATCTACTGCACCACTTCTCTGACTATTTCCGCCAGATTGGCGACCTCTTAAATGTAAGCTCTGAACTCTCAGACAAAGAGATAATGGATCTTAAATAAGCGTACCGAGAATCAACTCATCATAAGGCTGTCTTCCAGATTGTTTGAACGAATGCCCGAGAAGAGGTGTTTCAGTATCGAGAGCTGAATCCAAACACTGCACAACATTGTTGCGACGATGATATGCCTCTAAACAAAGCATCTATCAAGGGAATAATCAAAAAACTGCAACCTGAAACCAAGACTCTTCATGACTTGGCCGAGTGGTGTGCAATGCCAAAAGGGGAGGAACAGAATCACATTGGGTGGTGTTTCAAGAGATTTACCGACTTCACAGACTACATTGGTCACAATGAGTATTTCAGTTGTCTCAATAATGCAAGATATATTCGGTAAAACATAGTAACAATTCCCATCACGTCTTTTCAATGCAACAAGCATGCAGTTCATATGGTTCATTGCACTGGGTCCACAAGGTGGAGAAAGCATAAGCCATCAAGAAATGATACAGTGCTTCTCTGCATGGGGATGAGTCTGGATGGCCACATTAAGTAGACTGTAGGACACAGTACCACACGGTTGAAGTGTCCTTTTGTGATCAAAGACACTGAATCGAGCGTTAAACGGCTGCGTGCCTAGGTTCAGACATTTCCAACAGGGCCAATAAGTAAGACTGCAGGTATGTTGATTGTCGAGGAGATGCATCAACCTCCGAAGCAACCGATGCACTTTGGAAGGTAATATCGTAAGCCTCTTTCTGGTGTCGGAACCATGCATATCATCCCTTTAAGCATGATCCAAGGAGCTGTACACTCTCTTCCGCTGCCGCCACAGCCAGATAGCTCATGGTGGTACTTGTGCAACACGATTGACTTGAATGCTTTCAATTTGTTTTTCATGTAGATTACTTGACTCGATGCTTGAAGTAATTGTTGCAGCAATGTATCGACATCTGATGAGTGTTTACACTGGGTGTTTTAATTTTTGTAATGAGAGTTGTGCAAGCTTGCGTATAATAGTTGTCTCAAGGTATTTAATAGTTAAGAATATTCTTGAAATCAATACAACAGTTCAAAAAACTGTCGAAACGATTACAATCTAAAGGACCAACTTGAAAGAAACAAGTGCAAGAAATTAGCTCAAATGACAAAACACATTTTCGAAATGTTGTGACGGTACGATCATACCATTGAACCCTTCAAATGATAGTGGAAGATTGCGAATATATTGTACAGACTATGCGTGGAGAAAGCAGAGACGGATGAGTGGGTGGGGTCTATTTTCGGAAACCAATTACACTTTTTGCTGAGTTATCCATCACTTGTTCTGGCAGTCTCCTGTGTTACTACCAATGGGTATCTATGGAATCTCGTATGGGCAGCCGATACTGTTACCCACACTGAAATCATGCAAAGCAATAGCCACTAGTGCTTTTCTCACTTGTGAAAATTTTGAGATGGGATCCAAGTTACCCAAGTTTTCAGGTATTGTGGTGAGTGCCTGCGCTAAACAGTACTCAACGAAAGGTCCATCCTCATTCAGGAGCATTATTTTGAATAGTCATTGCAGATACCATGTGAGACAACCATTCAGCTCACGAAAACACCTCCCCGGGCATCATCAGGAAAATGTATTTTAGTCACTGGAAGACTCCAGGAGTGTCTGAGAGGATGTGGAGTGTAAATTTGGAAGCATCAATTTCAGGGGAGTATCAGACCCTAGGAGGGTATTCCGGCAGCCCTTCAGAGTTACTGGGATCTCTGATGTCAGGTACAGAAGTAACTGTGATCTCTGATGACTGATACAAAAGTATGATAAGAGTAATTGTGATAAGTTTGGGAACACATTGGAGCGCCGAAGAGAACTTTGGGTGCAGCTGGTAGTGTCGCCGCACCAACGTGGAAATCATAAACAAAGTCTGGGGGACGCCTGGGTTCTTACGGATATTCATTCGGAGGACTACAGGCGATAGCTGAGACTCATCAGATGTACAGGAGCAATGGACTTCCCTCAACAGCGAATATGATGCACGGATTATTGTTCATTATCACTTCTAAATCATACTAGCCGTCATCTTCTTCAACATTGTATTTTGTGCTTTGCTACATTAAGGAAACGAAAGAAAAAGACGAGAGATTCGAACATAAACCCAGGAACACCGAAACAATATCCCAACTAAGCGATCGAAAAATATCGCACAATCATGGTGTCACTGTCATCTACTCCATCTCCCATCTCATCAGGGCCAATGAAAGCCGGAACACACAATTCATCAACGGCCCCAAGAAGCTGGAGGCGCTCCATACATGTCCTGATTATTTGTTCCTGGCGAGTGGATGAAATGGAGTTCCAATGTCGTTTGGCTCGATTTGTGATATGTAACAGAGGTGTAATGAGATGTTAGATAGTTGGGAACCTAAATCGGGGTATGAGAGGCAATATGATACATTCGGATAAAGAATGGGAACAACTACCAGGGGCAATGAGGAGCGCCAGATGGGGAGTGTTGTGTGGAAAAGAGGAGTACCACAAAAGCTGTTGGAGAAGCGTGGAATGAAAAAGAAGAGCGTCAAGTTTCAGCTGAGGAGCGCCGAAAGAGGAGGGGTTAAGGAGTGCAGAATGAAATTGAGGAGCGCCGAAAGAGGAGGGTTTAGGACTGCGGAATGAAATTGAGGAGCGCCGAAAGATGGTGGGTTAAGGAGTGCGAAATGAAATGGAGGAGAGCCCATCCAGGCAGCAGAGCACCGATGGGATTGAGGAGTGCTTATCCCAGAGGAGGTGCGCCGAAACAGGGTGGGGTAACGAGTATGGAATACATTATAGGAGTGCCGGTGGGAATTAAAGAGCTCCCATCTCGGGCTGAGGAGTGCCAGTAGGGGGCTCCAGAGTGCGCAATGGGATAGAGGAGCACTGAGAGGAGGAATTGATTGCGGAATGAAATAGAAGAGGTTCAATCTAGGCTGAGGAGCTCCGACGAGGATTAAGCAGTGAGTATTGTAGTGGAGTTGCGCCGCAGGGGCGGGGGCGGGTATGATGCAGCCGCTGATGTGTGATTGATTGTGTAGTAGCTTCTAGACTGAAATTGATCACAGGGGATGGGCCAAATGTACCTCGATATTCATCTTGAGAAAATATAACCATGGCCATAATTCCACTGGCGTATTCAGACAGCGCACAATGAATAGCTGTGGCTGCCAGTGCAAAAGTCTGAGGAGCAAGAGGTTGGAAATACTGTGATGTTGTTGACTGGCGCCCCAAGCTATTGGCGGTGAAGAAAAATTGGTGGCAAATGGGATCAAGCACTTCCATTCGTATTCACCATGACTTCTTATTATCCACGACCTTGGAGAGGTAAGCATCATCAAACAGGAGATGCTTAACCTTGATCCGAAGCTCAGTCTCAGAGCCCACATCCAACCGGTAACTACGGACACCAGTTGGACATACCCCATCTGCCCACCATCCTCGAATGGTACTAATCTTCAGTTTCAACTATATATATTTTCGAGGGTAGTCAATATCTGTAAGTCTGATAGAGGAGCATTAAACAGAATTCAAAGACTTATAGCTTCTCGTGTTTGCGGATCTATTTTGAGAGATGGACCACTGGTCAATTGACACACAGATGGTGTACCACCAGGTGTACCTGCTAATGCCAGCTGAAGATCCTGGGCTTCAATCGCTGGTCCGAAGCTTCTTCAACCAGCGAGTACTTGTCATCAGATAATATTGGCCAAGGAGTCTTCCAGAATACGATTGCCTCGGTGAACCTTTTAGCTACCTCAAAAGTTGCCTTTTGGTATTGGGGAACGTTCTGATCACTACTGGCCTTGGGTTGTGGATAATTCTGGTCTCCACTAGACTCGTTAGAAAGCGCCAGTGCCTAGGCGGATGGTGTAAAGTCAGACTCGGATAATTTGTTGAGGAGGGATGACTTTCGGCGTTTGAGCAGTGGTGGTACCATTGACGCAGGTAGATTCCCGGAATTAGGAAGCGCAGGGCGTGCAATCACAGTATTGGCACAGCTCCGTTTCTTTGGCAGTGGAATCCTTATAGTGCGTAATAACCTGTCCCGGTGCGTCTGACCTAGACAAAGGACCTCCTGTTGATTATCCAAACTGTCTTCTTCGATGTCGGACGATAAGGTGGACTCGCTGGTGTCCTCACCGTCATCTTCGCCAATCTCCTGATCAGTCTCGTCAACCTGATTCATTAATGAAATCGGGGATATTTGTCATTCACAATACCATGCATGAAGGCAGATAATTGGAAGGCAAACATTTGATGGACAATGAAGATTGGCTGCTTTCTTGAAAGCGAGTACTCTCTCTAGGTGTGCTTCTTGATTCTTCTGTGCATAATGATTCCTCACCTCGCTGGGCATAGATTCCATTTGCTGTAATGAAGATCTAAAGTTGGAGAATGTGAGATAGAGTGTAAAAGCCGGAAATATATGATTAAGTTCAATACAATAACGGGATAAATGGTGCAAGAATTTGCACCTAGTCGAGGAGGATGCAATTCGAGGCGCGCCGTGAAAGGGTTCTGGAGAGATGACTTGAACAGTGTATATTTATATTGATGACGGCAGTCAGTGTTGCGATTTCAGATATTGTCAGGTGCAACGGAATCAATGGATTCCTAATGTCGACAGTTAGCAACTCCTATGAACAACACTCTGTACAGATGCAAGAATTGGAGGTTGGCTAATGCCAGTGCACATAGAAAATAGAACCAGACACACCGGAAAATAACTCGCTACATCAACTAACCCTTGGTGCTGGCCACAAATTGAGCACTGAGAACCTGAATGAAAACATGAGCCCCGGCATATGACTCCTATAAATGTAGTCATTATGCGTGAATGTTCGAGCATTTGCGGTGACTGCATAGCATAGGAAATAGTGTAGCATTGAGAATCTGCAGAACTCGATAGATTTGGTTGGAACCTTGGGACTGACGGCTGAGTTGCGAAGGTTCATACTGGAGTTCGTTCTCCCGCGAGGAGAAATATGAATCTCCATATGTGGTATATCTACTGGCAGGACACATGTATTTTCACGATATTCTATTGTATTAGAATGCTGCAGCTAAGTTAGCGGTCGATGAGGCAATATCGTAAGCATAACTTCCCTTTCATGTGTTCATCTGGGCTGTGTCTGTAGAATAACCTCCACAACAATGTTGCAGTAGTTAATGGAAGAGGGAGAGAATTTGATATACAAAGGAGAGATACAGGTGTAGAGAAAGAATGGTAATGTACGATGGATGATTCAGGGGTAATCTTATGGATTCACGCACTCATCAATGCCAAGATTGCTAACAAATGGGTCATAAATTCTCACTCACATTCTGATTTTGCGCCTAATATCTAATCAATCGCACAACTTTAAATCACATACTGTTAAATCACATATTCATTATGAATCTCACGGCTTCAATTGTGACTCAAAATAAATATTGCGGCTGAAAGCTATATTCTACAATGGTATGAATGTATAGTGAGACGTCATGTCACGGTGGGCAGAGGAATGATGGTTGCATGCATGCAGTTGCTGGGAATCAAGGTGCACCGAAGTTGAAATGGTTGTGCATGGATTCAATGGCTGAGGATGGCAGGCTCGCCATATTGTGACAGTTAATTGCACTCTTCGTAGCTGTCTTCTCATAACTCAAGCTTTCAAGATTCCCTCACTCGGAGCTTTTCTCGACTGAATTTGGTCCACATAATCTATTTTCTGATACAAGTTTTGGCAGCCCAAACATACATGTAGTCAGAATACAGTTAAGTCTTGATTCAAAGATGTGAGAACTTAGGCCTCTTTGAGTATATGAGGTACATGGGTGAGCGGGAGTTGCCGGCCATCTTGCAGAGTCACTGAGCAGAATCAGTCTTTTGGGAGTCTCGCTCTGAAGCTTCCACAGCTCTTTCGACAGAGGCTGAACTTGCAGAAGCTATTTTAGAATTGGGAAGCATTTGTCCAAACATACTACTTAGTCCATATCGAGTAAAATGGGGTTACTAATTGGCCGGGCTTCTGCATTTATGGTTTAGTTGCGCAGTGGCAACCTTCCTCCGATGGACAGTTGACCCAGAGCTCACAGTTCAAGGCATGTTAGTGGCGGGCTTCAACATACTGATCAAGCATAGGTTCATATTGTAGCAGGCGCGGAGTGGGATGAGCCGCCTGCACCTAAAGGTGAAGTGTCATGATAGATCTGTGTGCACTGGGTCCACTAATTCAAAGTCAAAGAAAACATGATGAGAATGAATCAAACTAAAATATACAAAGTGCACTACGTACTGCAAGTACATGCGCTTTGGTGGCTTATTTGTGATTCATGAGGTGTACCCGGGCTGGAATGAAAACATCCATAATGACTCACAGCTTGTCAAAGTTGGCTTTAAACATATCTCAGAAACTCATTCTGGACAAGATTGAAGATCTCAGTTGTAAATGGTTTCAATCATAGGCCAGGAAAACCCCGGCAGTGAAAGCAGCATTTGAGCCAAGAATCACGAAGCCATGTCTCAGCTTCCGACTCTCTGGGATGCGAATCAGAGGTGTGCCAGAACTTCAATGATACGCCAGCAACAGCTGCGGCTTTGCAATTAATAAGTGAGCCTATGTCTCATATTTTGAGACGAGTACTCAATATCGCCTAATCTGTTTTGATTGCCAAATGGGTTTGGTGAATATGCAGTGCTGGATCTCTCATGAAGAGATGCCCAGGATTCTCCGGTGCTCTGGAACTTCAACCACAGGCCAACAAATGCTGCGGCTAGGTCACGAATATCCTGACACAGGTACTCAATATCGCCTAGTCTGATTCAATTGACAAATGAGATTAGCGAATAAGCAGTGCTAGATCAGTCATGAAGACATGCCCTGGATTCTCTGGTGCACCGGAACTTCAACCATAGGCCAGCAAATGGTGTGGCTATGCCACGAATATCCTAACACAGGTACTCAATAGCGCTTAGTCTGTTTTAATTGACAAATGAGATTGGCGAATACGCAGTGCAGGATCAGTCATGAAGATATACCCTGCATTCTCCGGTGCACTGGAGAGTCCTGGGCACATATCATTATGACCAATCGATCAATGAATATTTGCCTATCACATTTCGCTTAAAGACAGTTTTTATCATGTTGCGTACCTGTGTCGAGATATTCGTGGCATAGCCTCCGCATTTGCTGGCCTAAGGTTGAAGTTCCGGTGCATGTGAACTTCGATTATATGGGTGCAAAAGCTCCCGCTTTGCCACAAATAAGCAAGCCATGTCTCATACTCAGACATAAGTACTTGAATATCACCTAAACTGTCTTATTGCTAAATGGGATTGGCAGATATGCAGTGCTCAATCTGTCATAACGAATCATGTGACATTTGCCGAAGAGACTCCGGTACACCTGAAAATGGATAAATTTTGCTTTTTCATTTGAAATATGTCTGTGGCTTCAGGCTGCTGGTGCACCTTAAATTCGCAACTGACGATTGATTGAAGCCCTTTGCTGCATCATCCTCACAATTCGACTGATCCCATTTATCATGCAATTGGTCAGCCGGGGGAACTTCTTATGTCGCGTAACAATTAACTGCATCTCAAATGGTTATTAATAATAAACAACAACACCAATGAAATCCCACTCTAGCCATTTCTAATTCATAATCCAACAATTCCAACATCAGAACTTGGATTCACTTTAACATTGAAGAGAGCCAGATTCATCTCTCCAGTATAGTGTTCCTTACAAACAACCTTTTTGACTATTTGTATCAGTTAAGAAGATTATGTTGCTTGAATGTCTAAAGAGACATACCTTGATAAAGCGTCTAACACTCTAAGATCAATGGTTCATCACAATTCAATGTGTTTCCATTCTCTGTCAGCCACTTGATATGGTCCTCACGAGCCTCAGGAATCACGTATATCATCTACAGTGTTATATTGCGTCAACTCATGAAGCCGTGCATAACTCTCATTTGCCCAACTCCAGAGTGTTTGTGGAGATCACTCGTGCGGTTATCGTAGCCACCAGGACATGTATTCAGTAACCGTGTGTGTGGTACTCCATTTTGCCCTAGCCGGACAACTCGTGCAAATGCCTGCCGCTGTTCATTCAATACCCAGAATTTCTGATTTATCACTGCATGATTTGCAGCTGTAAGATTGAGGCCTGTCCCGCCCACTTTGAGTGTGGTTATGAATTCAGAGGGATTTTGTGAATGCTGGAATTTGAGCTGCATTTTTGGGCGTTCATCGTTGCCCATCTCGGCATACATCTGGAATATATGCAAATTATCCACAAAAAACTTCGTTAGCCACCACTTCAAATGACAACTGTGGCCAGGAAGAAGACATAACAGCACTGCCTTTTGTGCAGGAGGTGCACTGCGTGGGGTATTTTCGTTTCTATCTTCTGGAAGGACCGTCTTTCTTGATGCGTCGTCTTGGTCAGGTTCAGGATACTCTGCAGGTTCCTTGACAAGCATTGGCAAAAATGTCTCTCTCAGCCATCGGAAAATCAGAGATTCCACCCAAGTATCGAGTCGCCATTCATCATGCCATTGTCCAGGGACATCGTTGCGATCCTTGGTGTCTCCCAACACTAACGAGAAACATGCTAGCCGCCATCTATGAAGCCTCCATGCTCCAGAAGCACTCCGCGAAGTCTAACCTCTGCACCAGGGTCTTCAGACATGCTTGCTCTTCCTCAGTCCACTCAGGATCAATGAGGTGTGCATTTTCCTTTGGTATCTGGACGAGTGGTTTTCCATTCGCCAGTTTCGATTCTGACCACCGCCTGTTCGTCGAAGGCTTTGCAATCACAATCAACCGGTGTGCCGCATCCTGTTGAGCATCTTCGTGTTTAGTCCGGATATCATGCATCAACCTCTTCACAGCGGAATACAATGCCCCACCACCGTGCTTTTCCATCACAGTATCATCCTCTGGATCTTCAGGCACACCTGAAAACGGCCACATTGTCTGAAAATACCAGTCATAGAGTGAATGGAATCCCAGTGTAGCTGGGACTTGAAGTTTGAATCCAATTTTCACATTGATCGCAATTTGCCAGGCCACACTGTTTTTAGTCTTATACCGATGGGACTGATCAAAAATCCCAAAACTCCATGCACAGTAGGATGGTTGGCTGTTACTTGATGGTTTTGCTCGGGATCTTAAGGTGTCATACAATGCAAGGTGGATAATCCATCGGTATTCTGGCTGGTGAATACTGGTGTTCAGATCCTCATGGGTGATATTCGCATTTTCAGCGTGCAATAAGTTGACAAGTTTCAAATTGCTTACATATATTATCTCGTCCATAACACTTTTGAAGGTCTCAGCCACTCCGGGGATTGTTGCCACCAAGATTGGTTCAAGGGCTGAGATCAATGCTGGATGCCCATGGGGTGGTGTTGACTGGATCTCCAACAGGTGGCGGGGCACAGAATTGAATCTCTGCAGCGGATACCACTCCTGTTCTTCATCGACATTCCCGGGAAAGTTGTTGTGCGCCAAAATCACCCACTCTACAAGGGTATTCCCCCATAAAATGAACAGTGCCAACCCCATTACAACTTTCTCAGTTACCAATTTGCAAAGCATTGCCGCTGCAACCAAGGTGAAAGTCTTTCCAACACCCATTTCATCCGCCACCGGTGCTTCTGGCATATCAGCATCCCAAAACCATCTCCTCACAATGAACCAGATGGCCCAAACCTGGTGCGCCAACATCTGAGTTCCGGGCAGGCCTGGAATTGAATACTTGTGGCCTGGAACACGGTCCTCTGGTGATTGGCAAATAGGACGCACATTCAGCAGCCTGTCTGCTTCATCAAGACACTTGTATTGAAATTCATTGCTGATTGTATTGAGACCCGTATTCGGTACAGACCTTGTATTTTCTGGATCGAGGACCTCCTCACCATCCTCCACTTCCTCCTGAACCTCCCTTGCACTTGTGTCAGTGTTCTTTTCGTCCTCAATGATCTCTTTCAGTTGTGCGGATGTATGCTGGGCAGATAAGCTCATATTCCAGCACTCCTGACATTCATCTCAATGTTAGGTATTTTACAGAGAAGCAACCATTTGAACCAATACATGTGGATGGAATATAATCAATTCTATTCTTTCAACAAGAACTTACGTTAATACAAGTATCATTCTCTTGCCCACCGTCCTCCTCTCCCTCCTCCTCTCCCTCTCTTCCACCCTCTTCAGAACCTTCCAAAGTCTATGTATAATAATTAGCAGTTGCTCACATCTAGCCTTAACATGTCTAGCAGGATGACCTTTGTCGGCCTAGTTATGTGCTCAGCAGTCTCCTTCCTTGTTGCTCTGATCATTTCTACCACATGTATCTTCACATTATGTCCAAGTTTCAACTTGAAACCATTGGAAAGGCAACAGTTGTACGAAATCTGGCCATATATGGGGTCATTGATCAGTTGCCCATGCTTGTATATTCCCATATACTCTTGTTTCGATTCGTCCTGCTCCAAGGTGCACTTGAACATTGATCTCAGAATGTATGGCTCTTTCAGGCAGTCGTATTTGTTGATGAAATCAATCAACTCCTCCCAGTGCCTCACATCTGTATATGAGGCATTGAGTTGTTTGGGGGCTAGAACCATATCCTTGCCATTTGACATCCAGTGAATCATAACTGTGAACTTTGTATTTGGCAACTCTGGGAGGTTACTTCTCGCCTTTTTGCCTGCCCGCTCTCCCAAATCCGTCGCTGATCGCTTGTGGCCTCACCTTGCCACTTGCCTTGCCTCTGGAATTTCGCTTGCACATTGCTTCAAAAACATCTCCACCCTCTGCTCGCGAATCCATTCAGCATTGTCGAAATTAACCAACGGCAGCCAGGTCACGAATTTTGCGAAAACATCTGCGACCGACGTCTCCCAGTGCAGGGGTCCATCTCGAACTTGTTTGAATCAGTTCGGCCACCTGATAATGGACCGATGCTTATTCTCGAGAAACCCTGCAATGCATACTTTTATCCACTTGTTGAATGCACTAATGTTGGGTTGCCCCATTCTTTTGGCAAATTGCTTCAAGGAAAACTCCATTTTCTTCTGGCTAATTCGGGGTTTGCCTTCTGCACCGGCCAATTCCGACGAATCGTCGCTCTCATCAGCTGCATCATATTCGTTGTACGACAACTCGGGCAATAGGGGCAAGTGCGCAATCCCTGTGACATCTGTTCCTTGCGGTTCTACTGGTGGCTGAAATCGTTTCGTCGGGAGGCTTATAGGGTGTCTCACAGGTGCGCCGGAAGAAGGTTGAGGAGGAAGTGTTGAGCCGGAAGATGTTGACTGATTGAGTGGATGATTTCCTGGTGGTCCTGGAGGCACTATCGGTGCACCTGGAGATGACGGCCCTTGTCCTGGGAACTGGAAAGGGGGGAACATTTGAGACCTGCAATATCCACCTTGGTGCAGATCATATCCTTGCCACGGTGGCCCATAACTTGGATATCCTTGCCTTGCACTCCTGGTAGGTTGCGAACTGTGTGTCATGTTGGATAGAGACTGGTGATAAAACTACGGAGTGCCTGGAAATGGCTGCTGTGAAGGTGGGTAACCATACCCTTGTGGCGGATGATATGGATTGGTGTGTTTCCCAAATTGACGGTCTTTGCGAGTGGCATGTTGTGAACTTTTATCCGGTGATTCTGAATTGTTGTCACTGCATTGTTGCGAGCCAAATAGGCCACCAGGTGGAGCCACATTCACTGTCTTCGGTGGCGATCCTTTCGTCAACATTCTCTGTTAAACAAAGATAGTGGTAAACTACTGTAGATGCGTGATGAGATATAGAATTAGTCGGAGTATAGTTGAGTATATTGCAGGTAGCAGTGACCTTCGGCGGAATGAAGGGCTTCTTATGTCCTATTCTGTTGTCATGTTCTGTGGTGTTTCACTACACCTTTGATCCCTGAAACCAACCCAGGCCTTGAGAAAAAGAGACCTTAATCACACATATCCCGCCTTTCTTTGTTATATGCTCGAATTCATATACTAGGATATTGCCTAGGTGCTCATCTTCGTACGCATCAATGACTTTACAGGTCATAGAAGGGATATGATATGATATCTCCAAGAACCCAACAAGAACTATATTCAGTATGAAGGTTAGCACGACTAGAGATAATACAGATAAGTTGTGAGTGTACGACCTTGCAACCTCATTTAACAGAAGGCCTGTGAGTCGAGCAGCTACAGTGATAGCTTCCTATTTAGCTCCTTGCCTATACATCTTAGTTCTCCTCATGATTCACGCTCCAGTCAAGGATCATTACTGAAGCAAACATCCTACCAGCCTTATCAGTTCTGAATGATCAATGCCTGCACAGCCAGCTAGATAGGAAACTCACCTATTCATTGTATTATGACAATCTACCTTCATTATCAGCTGCTCAGAGGATCGAGCGTAGTCATAACTCACAATGATGTAGTAAAAGGCCACATTGTGGTGATTGCAGTAATGACGAATGAACCCTCCCCCCTGCATTTGGCAGGGTGCGATGTGGCTGTGAATGTGTTACGCTAACCTGAGTTAGCTCGCTTTCAAACTAATAGCGCTGAGGCTCTATATCACCCCCTGAAGCATAATCGAGATTCATTCGAATGCGTATTCAGTGACCATTTGTCAAATATGGTCGACACTCGCCGGAAACATGTCAAGTGCTTTACCTGCAAAAGGAAATTATTTAACGAGAAATGAATCGAGGCTCACTGTCAACAATATCACCAAATATCGATGAATGAAGGGCAATTACCTGAATGGGTTTTACCACCTGGAGGCTGGGATCGACCCGAGCCATCATGGTTCAACTTTAGTCGGTGCACCTGAATGGCCATCGATGAGCTTGGTCAACTAGTTTATCTACCCATAGACAATGTACCTCGTGCACCACCACCTGAAGATACTCCCGACGAAGAAACAATAGACCCTGAGACGCCTGATTTAACTCGTACCCCTGATCATACAAAGACGAGGGCTCATAGTCAGGTAGTTGAAGTGGAGAACGCGGGGGGCAAACCATGTGGCAAAGCAACTGGATTGTACAACAAGCATCGCAAGCACTCAGAACAATGGAATCCATGGCATCCTGTTCAGTCAGCACACGACTTTCAACAGGCTCAATCATTTAGCCAGCAAACGAAAATGTGGATAGATCAACATCTGAGGTGTGGACTGGACAACTTCACCATCGAATCATTTCAATCAGTAGATGCTTTATGAAAGCTCCTCTCTAGACTCGATTTGGGGCTCGGCAATGATAGTTGGATTGAAGATAATTCGCACATCTTCGGAACATTATACTACCGGGATATTGTCAAATGTGTACAGGTACTTTTGGCACATCTCCCAATTCAGGCGCACCTCGATTTTGAACTGGTGTGCCTTACGCACTTGGAAAGTCGCAGAATACAGAGTGAGATGAATACAGGCAATTGGTGGTGGGATACGCAAGATCAGCTTCCTGCTGGATTAACGATTGTGCCAGTCATTTGTACATCCGGCAAGACCCAGTTGACCAATTCTTCCAGTGACCAGCATGCCTGGCCGCTGTATCTCACAATCGGTAATATTCAAAAAAATATCCGCAGTTGACATGAAAAGCGCACCTGGATTCTTGTTGGGCTGATCTGCTGTCCTCCAAAAGGTGTCAAAAATACTGACAAGGCATGGCATTCCACGGTTGAAACAGTGCTGTCCCCACTCCGGAATCTTGACATCACTGGCCCTGGCTTGAAATGTGACTGTCCTGATGGATTCCAGAAACAGTGTTATCCTCTTTTGGCTGCCTGGGTCAGCGATTATCTGGAACAAGTCATGGTTGCTCAAGTCTCATATGGCTTATGCCCAATGTGTGAAATTTCTAAAGGTGCGCCAATGGGGCATTCAACTTTTCGACCACTTGATAACCCACGAGATCAGCCTTTGTACTTGGAGCTTCTGGACGAAACTAATATCAATGTTCTGCACACTCTTGGTATTCATCCAATCTGCAACCAGTTCTGGCAATAACCTCTCTGCAATGTCTATCCCCTTTGGCAGCCTGATGAATTGCATCAGCTGCTCCTGGGTTTAGTTAAAGGCTTATTGCACTGGCTGCTCAATTACCTGAAAGCTAGAAATGTCAAGGATGAATTTGACAATCAATTCACATCAGTACCACATTATCCCGGCCTCCAGCGCTTCTCTAATCTTTTCGATTCCATGAAGTGCGGCTCCTGGCAAGGAAAAGTCATCTGGGGCATAATCTGAATACTGGCAGTGAATGGCCCTCGAATTCTTGACTGCCCCTAGGATGCCGGGAAGACTGTGGCGGAAACAGCCTCTGATGAAATGGTGATGGGAGCAGTGCGGGCATCATGTGAATTCTCTCTACTTGTCAGCCAACAAAATCATTTTGATCTATCCCTCACAGCACCAGACGATCCACTGAATTGATTTCACAAGATGAAGGGTGCCTTTCGTGGTCAGAAAATGTCGAAGTCTGTGAAGGCCAAAGTGGATGAACTATCGGCAAAAGAATCCCATCATTTACGAGAGCGAAAGATTCATAATATCCATGCCGAAATGCAGATTCAGCTGTACGGGGCTGTAAAGGTTAGTACATCAAAACGAAGGCAATTTCAGGTGCGCCTGAATACAGCCCAACAAGCGGCAACCATATGGTCAGATGCTGATCAGCAGAGGGCAATTGAATGATTGTAGCGCGAAATCCATCAGGTGACACCTGCTAAACGCAAGGTTTTCGATAAATTTTCCAACATCATGAGCGACAACTATTGCAGAAAGTCGCGACTATGGCAACCGGTCCTAGAAGCATATTCGCCAAAAAACTTGCTCAAATGAATACTGCTGCAGAATAAGAGGCTTACGAGGCGGTAAACATGACCACTGACAAGCGTGTGCAACTCCAGGTCTGTCTATCTGATGCTGAGATTGAAGCCACCACCTGGAGTATCGCTGCTACAGACCGCATTGTGAATCAGCGTGAGAGAGAGATTTATGGTATTACTTCAAAAGACCAGATTCACTTCACGAAGGAATTCTTCATCTGCTGGGTCGAGTTTGAACCTTGGGGGCATGCAATTGGTGTTCAGAAGCTCGGGAAAACAATCGAACAGCGTGTAATCCATATCGGATATCCAATGATGCATTTTGTGAGCCATATGTCAGAGTCAATTCGGAGAATGGGTTTCAGCGACAATTTCACCATCGATATTCCTGAACGGCTACATATCGGCAATGTGAAAGAGGCATATAGATCTTCCAACACAGTCAATTCCATTCAACAGATGCTCAAGCACAATGACCGGTGTACCAGTCTTAACTATATGGAGGAGAAACTGTCATATCTTGCCCTTCAAGGCTGGCACGATATTAACTCTGCGAGAGTTTTCAACCTACTATCAGCTGCCAACAAACGGCGAAATATGCGTCGAGCCCATCTTTTACGCCTCCATCATTGTCAGAAAGAGCCATATTTCCGCCCTATATCACAACCGGTACATCATTGGAGAGAAACTCATGTCCGCGGCGGGTGCAGAAGTATCAAATTTACCTTACTCAGAGACTGATCAGTAGATTTCGCAATTCCCAACTTTGAACAGCTAGTCCATACAAAGATTGAAGACAACAGGGGACATGAAGTTAGTGGACTGGTGCTCGGATATAATCAGAATGAACTCATAGAGAGAGTATTTATTAAACTTCCGAATGGGCTGTTATACTATCGTCAACCATATCACTGCCCTACATCTGTTGGGCATCTGGGACTTGATTGCAAGGTAGAATATCCGGATGCCAACCGAGGGATCATTTTTGAATCTCATCCCATCTGGGTCGAATATACGGACAGTGAACTCGATAACACTTTCCAAGGCCGAGTTCCTTCTTTTCCTGTATTATACTTCAGCTGGACTCCACTAAATCAAATCATCCAATTTCAGGACCGTCTACCCGCCGGAAAATCGATATCCACCTTCTCTAAGAGGTACAAGACGGCCCAACAATGGATATTACGTCCTCAACTTCAAGAATATGCGGTGGTGATTCCAACAAAGAACAATGATCTGCATGGTTGGGGTGATTGTGTTGACGGGTTCATTCGGGTTGTCAACAGACTGATATGATGCATATTGTACCTGTCAGAGCAATTGTTGGACCTGCACATTTGGTGTGAGGAAATAATGCTGCATCAGATAGAATCAATAGCGTATGGCTTGTAAATAATCATGTGGATTTGATACCTACTGGACTGTGTATTAAAGTTTCAATGACTGAATTAAGGTGTGCAGAAGATAGTTAATTGAATGGTACTATTTGATATAAATATCATAATAATCACTCCAGGAGAGTATGGCTCCAGGTTTGAGGTGCACCCGAATACTCTCGGAGATGCGGCCAATACTCCCAATAGATCCGAAATTTGCACATCCTAATAGTTTGATTTGGAAGCATTTTGAAGACAACAGTACACTCTTCAGAATATTCTTGGATTCTGTTACACAACATCCGGGGTTTTCAGGAGCACCGGGGAAGTAGTTACAGAGCACCTGATAGCACATCACTTTGCATTCAGCCTATGTGGGAGCATTTGGGTGCATCTGAAAGGATCAGTGTGGCTGTTCAGAGTTGCTGCGTTGTACGGTCGTGACTTCCAAACCATTTTACATTTTGCTGATGATTGCTTGATCCGCACCCGGTCGTCCCAATGGTCCCCTTACTGCCAGCTCTGGCTCTCTGTGTATCAACAAATGTGTGAGATGATTTCACCTTCCATACCCTCCACTGGAGCCCTAATACCATCGTAAATTCAGAGCTCCATTGGATACAGTCGTTCATCAGATCTATATGACTGGTCACAACTCTAATGTATGATAAACTCCCACCTGCCATTGTATATTATCACGCGGTGCGGTGCCTCTTGCATATTGTCCTGTACTGCTCTGAAGTCCTTGATCGTAGTGTTAGATTGCTTTGCATCATGCAGATTGTGGGGCCCCACGAATTTGGGCTTTGCATAAGACCGGGAGCACAGGGGTTCAGCCAGATCAGCACGAACAGGGAGGCCTTTGCAGGTGGCAGTGCTGATCTGCCGATGCTGAGTAAGGAGTTGGAGATTGAGCTCTCTGATTTTGAAGTAGAGAATACGATGCTGAAAGGTGACTAACTGTGGCTGGAAGTTGAGGTTGTGATTGGAGGCATTCGAAGTGTTCTTGAGGTTCATTTCACGTGCTTTTTCATGTCCCTGGGCTGAATACTATTGCCAGGCTCTGCATTAATGAATCTGATAGACCCAATAAGACATGAAGTGGATCTTCGGAAAGTTGAAGTTAGCATCTAACTCCCTGGAAACATCTATCTTGTGGCTGATATCATCCTAACATGGGTTTATTCCATGCTGCTTCTTGGATGGCGTTCAAATTTCACTGTTTGCTTCCTTGTCTACCTTTCGCTTCTTCTTCATGAGTTCCGTTCTCAGCGCATTGTCATTGGGCTACACCTTTTAGCCTGCTCGCCCAAGTAAGAAATCATCCTTAAAGGTGTGAAAATCATGCTAGGAGTATTCCATGTAGCTAAATGTTGCATCATCGTGTGATTTATATCAAGCATACATATACAATTCTAACAATGCCTGTGTGCACTGAATTGCATGATTGAATATAGGATGCTGAGCAGAGCTTGCGCCTCTTAGAGACTGGATTGCAACTCCATGCAGGTGCCAACTGATTTCCATTATCTCCTTTCCATTCCATTGAGACACTTCTGCAGCTGACTTATTTTATGGTGTGAGGTCGTAATCAGCAGGCACGGATAACCAGATTGCTTTGTACTTGTTGAGCCATTCATGAGTCTGTATGAAGCGGAAAATCCACTTGTGGAGATAGTCAAGCATCCTGATCTGCATTGTATAGAAGAAGTCAGGCCGCGGGAGGTTGCTCACAATACAGGGAATATGTCGATGCACATTGAATACTCGGTGAACATGGTGCGAAGAGAGTTCATCATTGGCTGCCTTGGTGTTGGCATCACTGTGCGTTCTATATAGGTTGTGATCCCGCCGGTGGTGTTGCTTGTCAGGACGGACACAATTTCCCAGTTCATTCTTCCAACACTTGCAACAAAAACAGACATGCCACACAAGATGATGTAGGTCACTATACTCAGGGCAGCTTGAAAGCCATGCCGCTAAAACGAGTTTGCAAAGCCTGAATTTGCCATCTGCACAGACAATGTTGTAATACCCGCTCTGGGCACTGGGATTTCGCTTAAAGGTGAGTAGCTGGAGTACACACGATAGTACCTGATTCAGCAGATCTCGATTGGTTTACCGCTGCTCATCCAGTGACTTATCACGAATATTGCCATTCTTGATTCGAATTGGCAGGAGGATGACCATTTAGATGTTGTGTGTTGAGGGCATTTGGCAGATCTTCATAGATAGATTGCCAAATGTCATATATACAGAACACACTTCGTTGTCACCAGCAACATTTCAAGGAATGTTTTCCGTCACACAAGAAGCTCAAGAGAATCAGTTTATACCCACTCTGAGTATTGAGTGCACTTTGATTAGCAAATCATCATCCTCGGTTAGCTTTCCTTACGGATGACTCCCAATACAAGTCTTTCGGTGTGCTTTTCGGTACAGAGGTGTTTTGGTGGTGTATCATTGTTAAAGTAATGCTGAGGGGCGTAAATATGATGCTCGGCATAGGCTGGCTGCCGCATCAACCATCCCATTCATTAGAAGATGTCTCGACTCCAGTAATTGATATGGCGATCGTGATTGTCAACCCATCCCATATCCTCGAGAGCATGTAGTTACCAATCACCCAGAGCATGATCATTAGGCATGCCAGCCACAACGTTCTGGATGCCATCGCCAGTATTGAACCTTGGAACACGTAGAGCGGAGTTTACTTCATTCAGCACGTTGTCATAGCATGTCTTCATGCCCTACTAAATGATCTCGCACTAGATATATTTGTACTCTTCATGCACCATGAATGGGTAGTTGGGAATGTTTTGTAGCTTCATCTTGAGGCAACCTTGTGCATTGCGTTCCAGTGACACAGCAAAGTAATCACTCAGTGGAGCTCCAGAACCGGTGTATGTTTCAGTCTGTGGCAGAGATGGTGGTGGTGGTGGTGGGTGAGAGTCTGGGTTGGCAATGTTTTCGACCTGATTGAGGTGGGAAAACACCTCCAAGGCTTGGACTGAAAACATGTTATAATTGAATTCACAATGCTGTGCAGGTTCAATGCATCGGGGCGCGTTCTGAATAATCTGATGCTTCTGAGATGCCAGTTGAAGATGTTGAGGATGGTGCAATTTCATACAATTAAGTCGGCAGCTGTCTGATGTGAAATTCTTTCGGCATAATCATTCAGGGCAATGGAATGGGCTCTTTACTGACATTGTTAACAACACGCAAGAAGTTAAGTATTCACTGTAAAGAGGGAAGAAATTCGGTGCTGGGCCTGAGCAGTCTGGTGTGGGCATTTGCTCACAATACTTTCTGCTAACTTGTAAGATTGCTTGAGTATCAAAACCATCACAAAGAGGTTCCTAAAACACTGGGGGTTCCAACAACGCTGTATGCGTGAAGTCCCATAATACTATGAATAAACTGAAAAATACACCCTTAGCAATCCAAAAACCTTGCAACGCGTGTAATAGTCAATACCTGAGATGACTAGATTTCATCAAAGAAAATGAACAAGCCTACAACTCCTAGCCAAAACGAGCTGCAAAACAAAGACACACCAAGCAAACATATCACCCCTACGCATGTCTGAATTAGTTTCTGAGATACTTGGATTCAAGTAAATGAAACTCACAAGACAAGAACCCGACTCTAACCCAAACACATCAACCATCACCTCGTCTGCTATGTGAGGACTGGATGACTTTTTTCCAACCAAACCATCGGATGCCGCCTCAGGGAGAGGCACATCAGGAAGAGGGACATCGCTGTTATGGTTGCCATCAGCCGATTCGCACAGCAGGTGCTGATCCACATCAACAACAAAGGTGTTTCCGGCTGCCTCAGCTTCTCACAGAGTTGCTGCTGCTAGAGGACGATAAGCGCCGTCACAAACCACCAAGACTGCAGCCCACAGAGGGGATGAGTCTCGGGAGCTCGTGGTTGTGGGCCAGGATATTGGGTTTTGGCTCTGGGGCATGTGCCAGAGGTTGTGGACATGTAGTATGTGTGCACATCACCTGGCCTTAGTCAGGTAGGATGATTTGCTGATCATCTACCATGGCATCTACATCATCAGCCGATGAATTTACCATCTCACACTTGCCAATCTTCCGATGTTCTCATCTGCATCCTCCTCCAACTCATTATCCACATTCTCCTCCTCCTCCTCCTCCTCCTCCTCCTCCTCTGCCTCCTCTGCCTCCTCCTCCCCTTCTCCACCACCACCTTCTCCTCCTCATCTAGTTCTTCTTCATCCTCCTCCTCCTCCTCCTCTGCCTCCTCTGCCTCCTCCTCCCCTTCTCCACCACCACCTTCTCCTCCTCATCTAGTTCTTCTTCATCCTCCTACTCTTCATCGTCACGATCCCTTGTGATATCCAAATTGCTGGCTAAATCAATGCCGTACGGTGCGTCCACATCATCCTCCATGCCTATCTGCATATCAGAATCATAATCTGAGGCATATTCACCGTCCGACTCCTCAGGTAGAGTTGGTATCATTGTCTGAGGCCATTGACACAGCGGTTGATGCTTCCGGCTCTAAATATACCCGCTCCAGCTAGCTCTCTGTGTCCCATTCTCCTTGCTCCCTGTATTCTTTCCACCACTCTACAAGCTTTCTCCTCCTGAGATGTGTTTGACAATACCTTCTGTTCTTCTTTGCCTTCTGCTTCTCTTGCTCTTCTAGGTTCCACTCGTCCTTTCTGCTCGCAGTTGCCTTCCATTTCCCGGACCCATCCCGTGGTCCCTTTCTTTTCCCCAATCGTTTTGCACCTCCCTGCGTGTCCTCCTCGCCCTCCCTGTTGTCATTGTCATTGCCATTGGCCGGACGGCTCCTTCCACTGCTCAGCGCTCAGGAGTCCACCCAGTTCTCATATTCATCATCATCATCGATAATCTCATCCCAATTCAGTGGTCCCACGCCCAGGAAGGTGCCTGGCTTGTACAACCAGCAGCTGGGGATCTCAATCTTTGCCAGGAGTTAATCACTACCATAACAAGATGAACACTTGACGGTGTGATTAGCCTTCGCCAGGCTGGTTATCTGTGCATTCGAGCGATCGATTTGATCCCCAAAGGCACTGGGGTTGTCCCTGCTCCAATTGTTCAATTGGTCCTGTGTTTTGTCAAACATTTGCCCCATATATCAGCAGAAGGCAGTTCACCACACCCAAAAAGGCAAACTCCGGCTCTTCCCGTACCGCCAGAGCGGTTGGAACATTGAAATGTGGCAAGTCGTGATGGGATTACAAAAGATGATAATATAAAACAGGTTCCACGCGCTCTCAACCTTGATGCTGCAATGATTATATATCCGTATGTTTCCATCAATGTGTTCAGGGATGAATCCCAATATACTGTCCGGATCCAACAACAGTCATCAATTTATATACAATGTCGGCCTCTTTAACCTAGGCTTCCCCTTGTCATTGCAGCAGCCCTCTGGTGAAATCACTGTGAGTTGAAAATGAATCTACATCCAATGCTTTCCCATTATGATACAGTTGCATGTAGCGGAAAGAAAGCCTGCAAGCCACAAACAAAGTTCTGTTTGCAATCAGGTGTGTTTTTGAACAAGTCGTCTTGATTTGTGCAGGTTACGTAATCTTGAGATAGTGTAGGATGCTGGCGGTGTGATTCATATGGCAGGGAAAAAGAAAGGAGGTGGAGGTGGCAAGAAGGGATAAATATTCTCGAGGTGCCATGACTTCTTGGTTCAACTTGTGAGAAATGATATTTTTGATATAAAACCTGCATTTTGTTTGGTAACGAACACAAAATGGCCCAGCCTTCAACTTGCACAACCACAAGCCACCTTCTGAATGAGAAGCCACGAGATGATATCCAGTAGTCGCGGTGAGGAAATTTCATGACACGAGGTGTTGCTTTTGCCACATTGATCACGTTTAGCGCTTAGACCTCTCCCATTTTGGATTCGAACTGAGTTGTTCTGCAGTTGTCCCAACTGTACCACCATCCATCATAGCTACCAACATGCCGAACGGTGGAGAATGCGCATTCAACTGATGTCATAGGATACAGAATATGTCATTGTTCGCTTTATGATAATTTATACTCTACCAAAGGGAGATATCCACTGGGATTCTGAAGATATACACAATGGATGGTTGGAAGTATTGTGCCATGAACGAGTGCAATACAATGATTATTGCACCCAGAAGGCATCAACACCCAGTAAGTGGTGGAAATTGACCTTCAGACATTGCTGTAATGGTGAATATCAATGCTGAGTTTTATCTGAGTTTTATCTGATGACAGCTAACCCCATAATTGACTGTTTTTCAAGGTATCTCGTCCATGAGTATTGCCATGGGCGTTAGTGATTTACAGTCTAGCACAGTCTATACTGAGCCTCTCTTGTTTTTTGAATCCCTCCCTAGTCGCAGGAATAGGAGTCTCCCTTGCCTGCCATTCCGTATGCATGCAGAGGAAATTATTCCTACATTCTAAATGTTGAACATCTATATTGCACTATGCCTGCCGAAACCCCTCACACTGACACTACTTCAGTCTTACTAAATGTTCATAAACATCACCAGCCTAGGCCATTGGGGAATTCTCAGCTTCCCCCTGCTAAGGGACCCCTTTCTGCACCGGCTAGCAAGGGAGATTCCTCTCAAGCTGGGAGTTCCATAGCCTCAACAATCCATTAGCCTCAACAATCCATGCTCAAGACTCTGCCCACTCATCTTTGCTGAAAAATTCACACATTGCAGTTATCACTCAACAAATAACTTCCACCCCAGCCGCTACACAGCAATGTTCAATGGATTCTCCAACCACTACACTGGTTCCAATGACACCAGCTCATGGAAGAACCTTACAGACAGACTCAACATATCAAGTTGTATCCAGCCCTACAACCAGTATTGCTAGCTCTTCCACTCATCTCAGCAGTCTTGAAAACCTGCTGAACCCGATCCCAAATCCATAAGCCTGCAGGCTTATTTCAAATCCACGGTGAACACGAGCTGTAGCAAGCAATCAGAGACAGAGACATGGGCCATTGAAACTGCAGGCGGTCTCTACACCTCAAATGGTGGTCTGCAGCAGTCGAAGAATCCATCAATTTGGTCACTCAGACATGACGCGTCTTGTATTTCCAACGGGCAGACTCATGCAGCTGTCCATGCTTACCAGGCGGCAATTTTTCAGTGCAAGTGGGATGGTGATGGTAAGTTATGCAATGCAATGTGTTGCAAAAGTATTTACAGAAGCCCCACACTGGCAAATACTAGAGAAGTACTGGAACACCACTATGCAGCAAAACAACATTTGGTCCATAGCATCTGAGGTATGCACAAAGGAGATCTTGAAAGAGGTATGCTGAAGCAATAGCCCACATAGGATATTACACACTAAAACTGGTACCAGGTTCGAGCATATGTCACCAAAGTTATATCCCATTTTATTCAATCCGCAAGAGACAACATATCAGAGCTTTATTATCTCCACTACTTTGAATCTGATAAAGAGAGTTTGGAATATATTGATACCCTTGTGGCAGACAATTAGTATGGTTTTCCTGTAGCAGAGCGTGTGGAAGCAGGTGAGTGCAGTGCAGATCCAATTCAGAGAGTGTCGAAAGCTGCTAAGGAATGGCTAGCGTATAGTTAACTTACTGGCTGAAGCAATCGCAGGGTTAATTTACATCAAATATTATCATCGGGGGAATAACTGCAGTAAGTATGCTGATGGATTGTATACTTCCATAATTGACAACAAGGATGGTCATATACCCTCCCCACTGATTATGGTAACCTACACCACGTTGCGCCATGCTTTCCTGGAATTGCAAAAAAACACAGGTGCCCTTCCGAAAGCTTCCAGGTCAAAGTTGAACGCGGACACACCTGATCTCTGAAACTACTTCAACTACAAGAATGATGGTGGTAAGAGTGCATCCTCCTGGGCTGCAACAGGTCGCAAGATGTTCACCTCACCTAGCGTCGCAGACTTGTAAACATTCTTGATGAATCCCTGGAACACACTACTGGAGAGCTACCAACAGAGGGTGTATAAAAACACTTTTGCTACAGTCAAGCATCAGATCCAACAGACAGAGAACCCAACACCTGCTGAGGTCATCAGCACAGAAGCTGCACATGTTGACAATTCGATATTTCTTGACTATTTAACCTCTCTGGTGGCGCTAGAGGATGCGGATATCGGAAGTTGTGACAGAAATATCCTCCGAGACAACAATGGTACAGCTGCAGAACTGCATTTCAGGATGCCGTGGTGACGCAACGATTATGAAGATGTAGGTGATGAAATCAACAAGAGCGATGCCATCCCAACCGCCAGGTGGTGATGTCCAGCCGCAATTGAACTCGATAGGTTTGAGCTGAGATGAAGTAATGTCGACAGGTATGAGGGTGACAATGCCGAGTATGCAGATGAGGATGAAGAGGAAGAAGTATCACAAGCCGATGATGGATCAACACAGAATGTGAATGACTCAGTGCATAGTACTAGAGACTCAGGGCATATTATTTGAGAGTGTAAAGAATGGACAGTATAATTCAGACCTGTAAAATGCAATACTCTCAAAGCAAATGCAACGGCGAGCAATGTATCCGAAAGGATGACTGTATCGTAATATGTCACATCAGTTCAAAGTCAACCATAGACATGGGGAGTGTGCAGCATCCGATAAATGGCAACAGTGGAGCGGTACAACGTGGTACTTTGCCTGAGAAAGGCATATACAGTGTTAGGAGTTGTGTAAATGGCTAGAATGTAACTGGAACCCCTGCAATGATTCTGACTCACATGTCATTCTGATGGTCCATCTATGTCACCAAAGTCTGGATGCATAGTAAAGAAGCGCAACACCAGTGTGGCGAGCGACCATGGGGTAATATACAACATGATGTGTCGCAGGAACACGAGTCATGGTATGATAGCTGTTGCATGGTAAGTATTCAACACAACCAGTGGCATGTGATTCACATTCAGAACTTACAGCTTTCTGGCCAAGCTGTCATGGCTGTCAGGAACACCTCGGTGTGCCTGACTGAAATGACAGTTCTTGCTATTGTCTTGGACTGTCGAATCAACTTCTGGAGCCCTGTCTTCACCCTGGCGGCCTCTGCTAATTCCCGTCTCCTGCTATTCTCTGTTCCGACCACCCTTCTTCTGGCCTCGATGTTGGTATTACACCACCTATTTGTATTGCCGCAGATTCTGATTCTCTTTGGCATGGCAGCGACAATGTAGCTCATTGCTTTCTGACACTATCCAGTCTCATGCTCCACCTCATCTGCTGTGCATTCTGCATGCAGTTTAGCTCTCTCCTTTGCCAGCTCCATCCATAGCTTCTCCAATGCCTCTATGTCCTCCTCCGTCATTGCAGTTAAATTCCTCCCTACTACCCTTTCAGGGTGTGGCTCCTTCTACCTGTCTATGTCCACCTCCTATTCTAAAGCTTTGTGGTCAAATCTGGTGGTGTGGTAATTGGCCAGGATGGCCCATGTTGTTATTGGTTGGTTCGCCAGCAACATGTCGGTTACCGACTAGCCTTTATGCCCTTTCCTCGTCCAATTGTTGGTGGCTCTTGCAGCATATTAGATTTCCAGTAGATTTTTATCAATAATGTCTTCCCGGAATGCAGATTTCTGCTGCACTTGGCATGTTTGGTCCCATTGTGTGCTATGTGGGTCGATGTCTCCCCTGATGACAGTGCCACCTTGGCAGGTGTCTCTCTACCAGTTATTTGTTCTTCCCAGGCTTTCTCCCGATGCCATGTTTCTTTGATCATAACTGTTGATTATACTCGTTGCCCTCGTGCCACTCCTTCTGAGGTCAGTAGCAATGACATCATCATTAGCACCCCTGCTTCAATAGGTCTGGTAATCAATCACCTGAGAGCTCCCGCTCCATATCGCCATCCAAATTCGTATTCGGTTTCGTATTTTGTATGCCAAATGGCTGATCACAATATCTACTTTTTTGCTCAGTGGGTCTTGCAAGCAGACTACATCCGCCCTGCATTTCACTCCCATCTGCTGCACGGCAATGGTCCACATGTATGGCCTTGGACAGTCGTGCTGGATCACTCTAATCAAATGGTAGCCGGTGCTCCCACTTCAGTTTCCTCACCAGTTCCAGTCATGATCGTAGTCGCAATTTCAGTCTCGCTCATCATGACATCACTTGCCTCCCTTGTTGTTGCCTCTTCCTCCACATCCACCATCTCCTGTTCTTCGCATCCCCAATCTGCTGCCACACCTCCCCTGCGAATAGAACCAAAAACGACTCTGTTCGTCCCCATTGCCATGGGCATAGCTTTTCTAGTGGGAGTTTGTCCTGCTGGGTCCATTTTGGTGCTCCATTGTGCCGCTATGGTAGCTTCACTCTTCTTTGTTCACCTGCTGCTGAACAGGATAGGATTCCAATTGCAATTAGGGTATTTCTCCACCATAAGGCCGCAGAGTTATTCCTACTGTGCTCTACACCCCACTCAGTTTCATTTGTGGTCTCTTGTCCGGTGATACCCTGACCAATTGCAACATTTGGGCTTGCAGCTGCACTTGGTCTCGATGTGGCCCCATCTGCAGTGGTGCGCACACCTGCTGTCACGGCCCGCATTCGTAAATACCTCAACTCTGTACTGTACCTCTGCTGCATTGATGCCATTCATCATGAAGCTCTATACCACCTTGCTTCCCTTTATGACAAAAAGTACCGACGATGTGGCAATATCTCCATTCTGCCTCCTCTCCCTAATGTTAATGGGGTTTGCAAGCCATCGTACTTGGGTGGAAATCACTATGCCCTCAATCTCCACTTAAAATTCCTCTCACATCTTCTGCTGGCCCTCTGTGCTTTTTCCCATGTACCGCACAAGAGGTGCTTCAAGAATCGTTAGACTTTCCCATGTCATGTTTTCTTCCAAATCAATGACTTGTTTGTCGACAGTCCTTGCTGCTGCGATTATGATATCGAGGTAATGTTCTGCCATCTCCACTGAAGCATTCTGGTTTGTGATCACCATTATTTCGCCCTTAGGGTTCCTCCTTGCATTCATGATCAAAATGTGGCCTGAGGCCTACTGGTGGAAAAGCACTCTGTTGATCGCTGACGTAATATCTTTATACATCTTATTGGGGAGTGGCATGCTCTCATCTCTCCTCAGAATGAGGCATCTCTCTGCCACACTCAATCCAGTCGTCAGGCCAGGGCCTAGGCTGGCGGGCGCTTTCTGACTCACAGTTAGGGTTCCGGGTCAGACTGCATCCCATCTGTTGGCTGGGGTGTGTGTTGGCTAACGTTCCAGTTCGTCCTGCAGTTCACGCTGCTGCTCCAGTTGCTGTTTCAGTTTGGATTTTGGTTTCGGTTGTTGCTGCAGCTGGCACTCCTCTGGCTCTCCATCCTGCACTTTGCCTGCATGCTGTGAGGCCTCTAGGTCGCCGCTGTCCGATCTGGCAGTCTCTTCTCTTTCTTCCTTTGTCGTGTTCAGGTGCAGTGCTGCTTCATCTATTGATGCTTTCGCTAGCACCTACGCAGTCATGTTCTTGATGCCTGTCCCCAACAGTCCGTTGTCCTTTTGGCAATCATTACACTTCAGCTCTCGGTTGCACAGCCATTCATTCATGCCGAGCCATTGCTTCTCTTCATGCGGTGCGGGTGTATCTAGCATGCTGGCCATCCTGTCAATAGTTTGGTGTCTGTGCGTCACCTCATGCTCCTGCTGCCTTATTGATCACTCCATGCGACTCCGCTTGTCTCATGGTGCGCTCACTGAGTCCCAGGTCCCGCTCATCAGTCTTTTCCAATTCTTGTCATGATCTCATTGTAAACATGCAGCTCTGAAGAACATACATGTTGTTCTTCCTGACATTGCGCCAGCCAGGCTGCCGCCCTCTCCTGCTTCAGCTGTGGCCATGTCTTGTCACTTATTGGTTTTTTGATCAACGCTCAAATAGGGCTTATAGCCTGCTCGGTGGGCATTGTTGCTGGTTTCCTTCTCATCGTGTTTGTGTTTGGCAGACTTCGATCATCTAGGGGTGTTGGAAGTCTCGTTCTGGCGTGAGTTCGATCCTAGAAATCAAATGTCGATGTCTCCATGTCACTCTCTTTCAATGTAGCTTAGTTCATTCAAAGTTTAGGTTTTTTAATCATTGCCAAGTCTTTTCATGAATATACTCATTTTGCTGGATTGCTGTGGGCATTCAGTATTGTTTCTGATGTGCCCCCTCTGCTCCGACGTTCCAGGTGTGCTGGGAGTCTCATTCTATGGTCAATTCGATATTAGGAATTGATTGCCACTATTCATTCCCTTAATATGACTTCTCCCGGAGGTGTAGAGAGGATTGGGTCCTCTCGTACTCCAGTCGGTGTGAATACAGTATGTATAAACAACAACATCACCTGACGTACAGTACTACAACTATAATTTATTACACGACTGGATTAGTTGCAAATGTTCCCCACAGATACTATAATGGTCATTTTCAGCTGAAATATTACATATTGGAAAAGAGTCACTGATGTTCATAGGAGAGAAATTGAAAACATTACATCTAATTAGCAGAAGTAGTTCATTAAGTACTTATTTTCCTGCCGAGCGAACCTGGTTCCTTAGTTGGAGATAATTAATTCACTGGCGATTTAGATAATGCTCAAGCAGTTTATAATTTACCGCAGATATATAAAGATGTATCCAGTAACACTTGAACCTTCTCAAATGCAAAAATTGATTGCAGTGTCAGATTTACTAGTCATATATCAGTAAAATGTGAAACTGTCTGCAAACTACAGACAAACTTGCCAGACATTCCAGTTAACTTCACAAGTACATCTGAGTGATTCCAGACACAATATGGCCCCCATGAAGCTTACCAAGTATTCTCAGATACTACAGGAGTATTCTCAGATACTATTCAAAGCAGCTGCCATGCAGGATGTGTATTTAAGATGCTATGATGGGTTCGTTAAAGAATAATCAAATTGTGCAACAGTTGAAACCTCTGGCCAGGTCCACAGGAGACTTTGAGAGCAGCAAATACTGTAAACTTGGTACTTGTTTTCTGACAGCACTGGTTCTTAGAATTTCAGATCACATAACCACAAGCTATTTATTTTATCACATTGGTCTATATGTTATACAAGAAGACTTACTACACTATAATATGGCCTATAGTTGCTATCTAATTGTATATCTATATATGCAAATGGTCAATATGGCTGCAGTCAATACTTCAGTGGGATCCCAGCATCAAATGGAGATACTGACAGAGTGACTTGGAGAATGCACAGCATGACACTGATATGTTGACATCGGGGTTATTGATTGAGTATGCTCAGAGACACACTTGGAAGCCATGATAGAGGCTGTTCAGCTATACGCATGGAGGCTGTGTTGATGCCAATGTAGAGTGGCACTGAAAGGTCATAATCAAGCAAGTTTTGGATAAACTTAGCGGATATGACTGATGGGGTTTTGGAGAAGTACTGGAGACCATCACCAAGCAAGTTTGGAGATGCACTTTGTAGGTTGTCATCAAGCAAATGTTGAGGTGTGCTTAGAGGTGGTGAATGTAGGATGTTGTACTACAAGGGATGGGGCAATACAGGTGGAACTGTACACATTGGCTAACTCATGCTTGTGGGAATGCAGCAAGAAGAGTACAGCGTGATTTGCCATGCAATCAGTGATGATTAAATGGCCGGCTGCAGAAGACAATGTATCTTGTAATGAGTCTCTACTAAGTTATGACTCATAAATATGACATTCAGATACAAAGAGGAAGATTGTAACTTTATAGTCGGTTATGATGCTAGAGTAATGGAGTAGAATCGGAGAGATCAGAGGGGATTGGGAAAGTTATGATGATAAACTAGCATGGAACAGAATTTTGTAGGTTAGTCAATTTACACATTCCCACTACCAAACTTACAACCTCTCATCTGGCTTTTAAAAGCAGCAATTCGAGGTATTCCAAACTCCAATATTGGTCGTACCTCCAGTTTCCCAAATCTCCTCACATTCCCATATCTTGTTCACATCTTCATCTCCATTTCTCTCGTTCTTGGTTACCACTTCTCCATTATAAGGGAAAACAATGTCATGTTATCCATCTTCAACTTTACCTTCTTATAATTGTGAAGTAACACTAACCCCCTGAGTGCATCAAAAATTAACTGTCTTCCATATATAATTCTGACTCTGATAAGTCAAACACAGAGTGTAGCCAGCTCTTTCTAAGTTCAGGGTCAAAGGTAAGTCTCTTTATATTCTCATAATTGAGTGTTAACTGATTGATTGAGTCATAGCATCCATTACATTTCAATACTGATATGGTGCCTTCACATCAATCACCTTGACGGATACCTGAAATATTCTGCAACTAATACTTTGAAGTTGTACTCACAGTTGATACGAGAATTGCGACAATTACATCTCAAAATGCATTTGATACCTGCCACCAAGTGGATCCCACAAATACCATAGTTATAGCCTCCAAGTGTACATCCGATCTTGGTCCATTACAATTTCCATTTTTACCCCCAAACCTGCTTGACCATCACCTGCGATTGCATCTTTCAGTTCAAACCAGTATGAACTCCAAAGTTTGTCTGTCAGATTGCTCAACCAAATTCTTATGGTGCATTTCCAAGTTGACATGATTTTGGGCTTCAAGTCCAAGTTTAAATTTACTTGATAAGGCCCTCCAAGCGCATCTCTATGTTCACTCTCTCACCCTTATCTGTTGTACCTCTTACTGTGCTCAGCCACTGCCTGCAGCCAGTCCAGACATAGACTACATCTATGAATGGAAAGATAGATAAAGTCGAGTATATATAAAGAGATAGATCGATAAGTCAATCCATAGATGTGAATGCACACGCAATACAGGATTTGAAAATTGCTTAATCAAGGGTAGCAACTATGAGTTCCATGTGTATCAGCAGTATTCCCAAAGAATATATTATTATTCATACAATACACTGATGCTCATTATCACACTCCCACGCTTATTGCCTGAACTCACAATTGTAGCTGAGTTATACAGCATTCATTTAGGAATCGCTGATCTGCATTTTCTGTATATCCAGTTGGAACTGATATCAACTGTATGGATTCAGTCAACTTTGAGATTTGACCACTCATGGACACTCATATGGCAACTTCATGACACTCCCAGTGACTCCGATTGACAAAGCCACTCATTGCTGATGTAGTTCTGAATAGTTACAGATTGGCAGTATTTAGGAGGATTATAACACTGGAATCAATCTCAATAACTTTCCACAGATAGTTTAGTAGAATATGATGTTTACTGATTTTAACTGCATGGAGAATGCAATGTTATATTTCACAATTCAAGACTGGTACAATATTGTCTCAGTAACACTTTTCCACCAACTATCTGCTACTGCTTAATCATAAAATTCATGCAGAGGCCATCTAGTATATCTTCTAAGTTCTCAGAACAAGCATAAGTTCCAGCATAAATTAAGGCAATTTTCATTCAAAGTAAATTCATAGCCCTGAACTGTTTACAAGTATTCGATTAATGTCACCCCGAGATGCATTGGGAGATATCAAAATTTCCAACTTTAGATGCGGAATGTATATACAAGTTGAAGAAGTTGGAGTACAAAACATTACTAGGTTGGTGCTCTATTATATTTAAAACGTACTGAGAGCTTGTATATATCATAAACTCCAGGATGAACTGTTATTTCAGCTTGAAAAATTTCACCATTGTACCATTATGGAGTGATTGGAACATAACTCCAAGATAGAATATACCAATACCAGCAAACAAATCATACTGATAGGATATAACATACTTAGTCAACATCTGGAACATGAAAGAAATAACCTTACTGTTTCATACTGAAAACCATTTCCATTAAGTTGAGTATCATAATTATCAGCAAAAAATATTTCCATCCGGGCAGAAAGGCTCCGTCGGAGTGGACGCGCTCCGTCAGAGCCGTCAGAGACACCCTAGTGGCGGACTACTCCACGCCCGGAGTCAATTCAACGCGTCGCGTTCCATATCGCCCTGTGATCGCTGTTTCACCGTTTCTTCTCGTTCTGTCGGTCTCCTATTTTAAACGATCACTCTGGCGTTGTTGCCATCTGTGACCATACGTCGGAATGGGTTCATTATGTACGCGCTTGCATCGGAATTGCAATGCGATGGGTGACGTTGTGAAAATCTCTCCTCGCGTTCCTTCTACCTGCACGCAAAATGCAATTCTCTCTTTACTAATTATACAGGATTGCAAGGCGATGGGTGATGCTGCAAAAATCTCTCCTCGCGTTCCTTCTACCTGCGCGCAAAATGCATTTCTCTCTTTACTACTTATACGTGATTGCAAGTCAATGGGTGATGCTGCAAAAATCTCTCCTCGCGTTCCTTCTACCTGCGTGCTCAATGCAATTCTCTCTTTACTAATTATACACATCATTCCAAGTCGCCAGATCTATGTGGCTATTGACAATCCATCCTTCGTTCCATCTGTCTCCAGTCTTACTACTAGTAGCTATCTCTGGAATGACGTGGGCGCAGCCGACAATATTTCCCATGCTGAAAACTTGCAAACCAACGGCTGCCAGTGCTTTTCTCCATTGTACAAATTTCGAGATGGCATCCAAGTTACCCGAGTTTTCAGGTATTGTGGTGAGCGCCAGGGCTAACCAGTACTCAACGAAAGCTCCATCCTTGTTTAGGAGTTTGATTTTGAATAGTCGTTGCAGTTGCCACGGGAGACGCCCATTCAGCCCGCCATAACACCTCCCCGGGCGTTGCTTTACCCATACCCAGTCATTCCGTCGATCCCCTCCACACCAGCTCTGGCTTCCTGTGCATCGCCACATCTGAGTTATACATTCACCATCTAAACCCTCAACTTGAACCTTAATACCATGGCAAATACAAAGCTCCATTGCGTGCAGTTGTTAATCTGATATATATGTCTTATTACGACTCCTATGCTTGATAAACTCCTACGTGCCGCTGTATATTGCCACGCGGTGCATTGCGTCTTGTGTATTGTCGAGTAATGCTCTGAAGTCTTTGATCATAGCGTCAGGATGCTTTCCATCACGGCGGTTTTGGGGCCCGATGAATTCGGGCTTCGCATATGACTGGGACCCCAGGGGGGCAGCCAGATCAGCACCGGAAGGGAGGACATTGCAGGCGGCAGCGCTGTTCTCCCGACGCTGAGCGAGGGCTTGGAGATTGAGCTCTCCGATTTCGAAGTGGAGAATGTGATGCTGAAAGGTGATTACTTGCGGCAGGTAGTTGAGATTGTGGTTGGAGGCGTTCCAACCGTCCTTGAGGTTCGTTTTATGTGCTTGTTCATGTCTCTCGCCATAATACTGTTGCAAGGCTCCATATCGACGAATGTGTTCGACCCAATGTGATATCAAGTGGATCTTTGGCAATTTGAAGTCGGCATCCAACTCCTTGGAAACATCTATCTCGTGGCTGATATAATCCCGCCAGGCGTTCATTTTGCGCCGCTTCTTGGACATAGTCCAAGTTTCAGCATTTGTTTCCTCATCTGCCTTTTGCTTCTTCACGAGGTCCGTTCTCAGGGCATTGGCTTTGGCCTTTGCCTTTCTGCCGGCTCGCCCGAGTAAGAAAACATCTTTGAAGGTGTGAAAACGATGCAAGGCGCCCTCCATGTAGCTCAAAGTTGCATCATCGTGAGATTTATATCGAGCATACATATAGAATTCTTACAATGCCCATGTGCACTCAATTGCATGATCGAATATGGGACGCTGAGCGGGGCTTCCGCCTTGTAGAGACTGGGTTACAACTTCTAGCAGGTACCGGCTCGTTTCTTTCATCTCCTTTCCATTCCATTGAGAAACTTCCTCATATGTCTTATTTTTTGGTGTGAGGTCATGGTAAGCAGGCACAGATAACCAGATTGCATTGTACTTGTCAAGCCGTTTGTGCGTCTTCATGAAATGGAAAATCCACTTCTGGAGGTGCTCAAGCATGCCGATCTGCATTGTATGGAGGAGGTCGCATTTCGGGAGGTCGCTCATGATACAGGGAATATGTTGAAACACGTTGAATCCTCGGTGGTCATGGCGTGACGAGAGTTCGGCATCGGCTGCCTTGGTGTTGGCATCGCTTAGCGTACTGTATAGGTTGTGATCCCGCCGGGGGTGTTACTTGTCAGAAGGGACATAATCTCGAGGTTCGTTCTATCGACACTCGCACCAAAAACAGACATGCCGCTCAAGATGATGTAGCTCGCTATACTCAGGGCAATCTGCAAGCCATGCTGCTAGAACCGGTTTGCAACGCCTGAAGTTGCCATCTGCACAGAGAACGTTGTAATACCCACTCTCGGCTTTGGGATTTTGTTTAAAGGTGAGAGGCTGGAGTACCCGCCAGAGTACTTCATTCAGCACCTCTTGGTTTGTTTGCCACTGCGTTTCCAGCCGCTTCTGAGGAATATTGGAGTTCTTGATTGGAATCGGCAGGACATCAACCATTACGACGCTGTGCGCTGATGGCAACTGGTGGATCTTCGAAGATACATTGCCTATTGTCATATATACAGGCCACTGTTTCTTGTTGCCAGCAAAATTCGAGAGATGTGTTCTGTTGGACATCAAGATCAAGGGAACCAGTGTATCCCCCAGTCTGAGCGTTGACTTAACCTCGATTAGCACGTTATTTTGCTCGAGTATCTCTGCTTACCTGTTTCTCCCACCACCAGGCCGCAGTGTGCGATTCAGTATAGAGGCGTTTTGGTGGTGTATCGCTGTTAAAGCAACGCTGAGGGGCTTAAATGAGATGCTCGGCGTAGGCTGGCTCCCGCATCAACCATCTCATACTTTTGATGATGTCTCGACTCCAGTATTTGATAGGCCATTGGTGATTGTCATACCATCACATATCCTCGGGAGTGTGTAGTTCCCACTCCCAGAGTGCCTGATCATCTGGCATGCTAGCCACGAGCTTCTGGACGCCATCCCCATTTTTGAAGGTTGGGAAACGCAGAGCCGGTGTTTTCTTCCTTCAGCATATTGTCATAGTACGTCTTCATACATTTCTTCTTGATCCCACACTGGATATATTTGTACTCTCCACGCGTCGCAAACGGGTAGTAGGGATTGTTCTGTGGGTTCGTCTCAAGGCAACTCTTAGCGTCGCGTTCCCATGCCTCAGCAATGTAATTGCTCAGTGGAGCGCCGGCGCCAGGGTATGTTTCCGTCCGCGGCAAAAGAGGTGGCGGTGGTTGAGACTCCGCATCTGCAATGTTTTCAACCTGTTCGAGGTAGTGAAACGCGTCCAAGTCTTCGACTGGATCACTGTTAGCGTTGAATTCACGACGCTGAGCGGGTTCAACCAGTCGGGGCGCGCTGCGTACAGTCAGATTCTTTGCAACTTGAAGGTGTTCAGGATGGTGTAATTTGATATGTTCACGTCGCCAGCTGTCTGAGGTGAACTTCTTTCGGCATGAAAATTCGGGGCAACGGAATGGGGTCTTCACTGACATTGTCGACAACACGGGAGGAGTGGAGTATTAACTGTAGAAAGGAACGCAAGTTGGAGCTGGGCTTGAGCAGTCTGGTGTGGGTATAAGCTCACGATACTTGAGAGATTAATTGAGCCTCAACACCTTCACGCCAGGAGTTGCAAAAACACTGCGTCCGCGCGATGTCCCATAATACTATGAATAAATGAAAAATAAACCCTGAGCAATCCAAAAACCTCACGACGCATGTAATAATCAATGCTTGAGATAAATAGATAAGAACAAAGGAAACGAACATGCCCACAACCCTAACCCAAAAGAACAAAACACCTCCATGCGTGTCTTAATCAGTGCCTGAGATGAATACATTACAGCAAAGGAAACTCACAAGACAAGAACCCGACTCGAACCAAAATGTAATGCGAGAACTGGTTCACTCCTCGCCTACGGAGCCATCTGGGCGCACCACAGGGTGAGGGACATTGGGGAGAGGGACATTGGGGAGAGGGACATCAGGGAGAGGGATATCCGGGAGAGGGACATCTGGGGGAGGGACATCCGGGAGAGGGACATCCGGCAGAGGGACATCCGGCAGAGGGACATCCCGGAGAGGGACATCCGGGGGAGGGACACCCGGGAGACTGTCGCCACCTGCCAATTCGCCGAGTAGCTGCTGCTCCACATCGACATCCGAGGTGTTTCCGGCTGCCTCAGCTTCTCCCAGAGTTGGCGCTGCTGGGCGAGGTTTTTGGGGCGTCACAAGCCCCAAAAACTCCAGCCCACTGAGGGTATGAGTTTGCGGAGTTCGTGGTTGTGGGGAAGGCTCCGGGGTGTGTGGCCGTGGGGCAGGCACAAAAGGTTGTGGCCGTGGCGTATGCTCGCGCATCTCCTGGCCTTCCTCAGATAGCATGGTTGGCTCATCGTCCACCATGGTATCAGCATTGTCATCCGATGAATTTACCATCTCTCCCTGGCCAATCGTCCGAGGTTGTTTGCCATCATCCTCATCCTTATCCTCTTCCTTATCCTTATCCTCCTCCTCCACCTCCTCCTCATGCTCCTTCTCTTCATCTTCCTCCTCTTCATCTTCCTCCCCATCATTGTCACCATCCCTTTCCATATCCACATCGCCATCTAAATCAATGCAGTCCGCTGCGTCCACATCATCCTCCATGCGCATATCCACATCAGGGTCAACTTCTGAGTCATATTTGCTGTCCAACTTCTCGGTAGAGTCGGTATCATCATTTGAGGAAATTGACACGTCGGGCGATGCTTCCGGCTCTAAATATACCCACTCTAGTTAGCCCTCCGTGTCCGAGTCTGTCTCTTACCTTTCCTTCTGCAACTGCAAAGCAATGGCACGAGAGATATCATCTCCCCCTGGGGTTTGTTTAACAATACCTTTCCCATTACCATTTCCCTTCCCCTTCCCCTTCCCTTTCCCTTTCCCATCCTTTGTTCCCTTCCATTTCCCGGTCCCTTTCACACCACCCTGCGTGTCCTCCTCACCCTCGCCATTGTCATTGGCATTGCAATCGCCAGGACGGCTCCTTCCACCGCTCGGCACTCCGGAATCCGCCCAGTTCTCATCATCATCATCCTCGTCGATTATCTCATCCCAATTCAGTGATCTAACGACCACGAAGTCGCCTGGCTTGTACTGTCAGCAGCTTGGTGGCTCAATCTTTGCCCTGGGATCATCGCTACTGTACCAAGAGAAACGCTCGCCGGTGCGTTTGACCTTCCCCGAGCTGGTTGTCTGCGGATTAGAGCGATCGACTTGATCCCTGAAGGCATTGCGGTTGTCCCACCTCCAATTGTTCATTTGGTCGCGGGCTTTGTCAAACATTTGCCCCATATCCGAGCGGAAGGCAGCCCACCACTCCCGAAAAGGCTAACTCCTGCTCCTGCGGTGCGGCCACATCAGCTGGAATTGTGAAACGTGGCGAGTCGTGACTGGATCAACAAAGATTATATCATAGAAGAGGACCCATGCCCTTTCGTCCTTAACACCGCAAACATTGTATATCCGTATGAGTCCACGGATGTGTTCCGAGATGAATCCCTTTATACGGTTCCGATCCAACGACAACCGTCGATTTATAACCGATGTCGGCATCTTTGCCATAGCCTTCCCCTTTCCTTTGCTGCTGCCCTTTGGTGCCATCGCTGTGAGTTGACAATGAATCTACATCCGAAACGTTAGCATTATGATACAGTTGCATGTAGCGGAAGGAAGCCCAGAGGGAAAGT